>Ga0067045_1027564_pt1 | contig 90885 bp, 79 predicted proteins | sample TerdegcTABiofilm_FD_59184 | JGI IMG/M metagenome (GOLD analysis project Ga0067045, IMG submission 59184) | Combined Assembly of (Gp0054472, Gp0054536) Wastewater bioreactor microbial communities from Singapore -Terephthalate degrading...
TATTCTTAGCGACACTTTTATTAAGAGAATATTGTGTTAAAATATTTAGTATTAAATTTAACATTGTTTGTCACCTCCTGGAAGTTTTTTGTAAAATTATACTACAAGCTTCCAGGAGGTAAAATTTTGATTACGGATCAGTCCAGAAGTTGCTACTATTTTAGACCAGATAGCTGCATCACTTAAACCTACTGAGAAGAAAGCCTTATACTCTAAACTTCAGAGGATAGTATATAGGGACCTACCAGCCATACCTGCCTTCTATGCAGCACATTGGTATACATTCAATGAGACCAAGTGGGTTGGTTGGCCAAGAGAAGAAAATCCTTGGTGGTATCCTCCTTCTCCTTGGTCCGCCAATAACTTCCCTGTTCTCTTTGGTATAGCCAAGAAAGGAGAGGCACCAAAAGTTCCTGCTTGGCTTGCAACCAAAGATAAGGGTGGATACCTGATAGCAACATCTCAGATTTGGAATGATCTTATGAGAGCTAAATAGTATTCAAGGAGGATAAGTATGAAAGGTTATGCATTCAAGCCCTTCCTCAAATATGTTAGTAGAAAATTTATTTTTCTATTAATTACTTATTTTATTGCTATTACAATAGTTTTTATTCTTCCTAGAGCAATACCGGGAAATCCACTTGCTACTCTTCTAAGACAGATATTCCAACAAGGACAGGCAAATCCAGAACTAATCAGAAGTGTTCATAAGACACTTATGAATGAATTTGGTTTAGGTAAACCTTGGTATGAGCAGTATATAGACTTTATCCTACGCGCGTTTAAAGGAGACCTCGGAACTTCAATCTCTTCTTATCCCAAAAAGACATTAGACCTAATAATACCAGTAATGCCCTGGACCCTAATGCTCCTTATTCCTTCTATCATTACTGCATGGATTATAGGGAATACACTAGGAGCCGTTGCAGGATATAGAAGAGGTTCTTTTACTGACAAGTTCACCCTAAATTTTTCTCTTGTAGTCTCTCAGATACCATACTATTGGCTAGGTATGCTTCTTATATTTACTCTATCGGTAAAACTTCATATATTCCCAGGACAGGGAGGATATTCTCAAGGGACAATTCCTACTTTTACTCTTAAGTTTATCTTAGATATGCTCTATCACTATATACTTCCGTTTTTATCTATAGTTATCTCTGCCCTAGGAGGATGGGCTATAGGAACTAGAGTATTAGTAATCTATGAATTAGACGCTGACTATGTAAACTTTGGAGAACTACTAGGTCTAAAAGAAAAGACTGTATTTAGATATATATTTAGGAATTCTATCCTGCCCCAAGTAACTGGGCTTGCTCTAAGTTTAGGTTCTTCCTTAGGAGGAGCATTAATAACCGAAATCATATTTAACTATCCCGGAACTGGATACTTATTATTTAGGGCTTTAAGCACTTTGGATTATCCACTTATTCAAGGTATATTTATCATACTTATAGGCTCTATATATCTTGCAAATTTTCTAGTAGATTTTATCTATGCCATTATAGATCCAAGAATTAGATTAGGACAAAGTGAGGGAAGTTAATATGTGGCTTGCTATGTTTAAACCTCTACTTAAAAGTAGAAAGTTTTTGATCTCAATTCTCGTTTTTACATTTATAGTCCTCTTAGGAGTACTAGGTCCAATTGTATATCCTGTTGACCCTACAAGTTACGCTGGACCATTCGAGAGACCTCCCTCTAGAGAGTTTCCACTAGGAACAGATACTTATGGGGGAGACTTATTAGCTAAGGTTTTAAATGGGACGAGAACATCTCTGTATATCGGCTTTTTGACTGCTGTAATCTCAATGAGTATAGGCATTGTTATAGGTCCTATATCAGCAATAAAAGGGGGAATAGTCGATGAAATTTTAATGGCGCTTACTAATATAGTCTTGACTATTCCTAATATACTTCTTGCCATATTAATAGCTACTTATCTCAAAGTAAGAAGTGCAGAAGTAATAGCCCTTCTCCTCGGAATTTTAGGCTGGCCCTGGTTTGCTAGAGCGGTAAGGTCTCAAATACTAAGTCTTATAAATAGAGAGTACGTCAAACTCTCTAGAATGGCAGGTTATAGTGATCTAAGGCTTGCCTTTGAAGACCTGATACCGGGTATTGCCACATATACATTTATGTCATTTATACTTTTTATAAACGGTGGCATATTAGGTGAAGCAGGATTAAGTTTAATAGGATTAGGTCCTACAAAGGGAGTATCCTTGGGTCTAGTATTACAGTGGGCGGTTCTAATGGAGGCGGTGAGAAGAGGAATATGGTGGTGGTTTGTTCCCCCAGGGGTAATTATAGTAACGTTAACATCCTCTCTTTTAATAATAACTACTGCGATGGACGAAGTCTTTAATCCTAGACTAAGGGAGAAATAGATACGAAAAAGATAATTCTACAAGTAGAAAATGTCAGAGCTTACTATATCGTAGAGAATAACTATGTAAGAGCTATAGACAATATTTCAATTGACATAGGAGAAGGAGAGGTTATCGGAATCGTTGGGGAAAGCGGGTCTGGCAAAACAACACTCTCTAACGTAATGCTTATGAATATCAAAAAACCACTCAGCCTTATAGATGGCAAAGTGAAACTACATACTAATGGAAAAGTAATGGAATTAGATAGGTTGCCTAGAGAAGAGTTACAAAAGAATATATGGGGTAAGGAGACTTCTATAATCCCTCAATCTGCTATGAATGCTCTTATGCCTACAAAGAAGATAAAAGATTCAATAATGGATGTTATGAGAACACACTATGATAAGATAGAAGAAGAGGAGATAATAGATAGAGCTCAGGCTAGATTTGAAGAGATAGGGGTTTCGAAAGACGTCATATTCCGATATCCATTTGAACTTTCAGGAGGGATGAGACAGCGAGCTGTTATAGCTGTTGCTACCCTCTTAAATCCTAGATTTCTAATAGCAGATGAGCCCACTTCAGCTCTAGATGTGTCTACTCAAAAGATGGTGTTAAAGACAATACAAAATCTAAGGGAAAAAGGAATAGTAAAAAGTATCGCCTTTATCACTCATGATATAGCTACGGTAAGACAGATAGCAGAGATATTAGTTGTAATGTATGCAGGTAAAATAGTTGAGATAAGTCCTATGGAGGAAATCATTAGAGAACCTTTACATCCATACACTAAAGGTTTACTCTACTCTGTAGTAACTCCGGAGCCAGAAGTTAAAAAGAGAGGTATCTATCATATCCCAGGAACTCCGCCTAACCTTATGTATCCTCCTCCTGGTTGCAGATTTCATCCGAGGTGTGAGTATAAACTAGATATATGTGAGAAAGAAGAACCACAACTAAAAGATATAAATAATAGAAAAGTAGCCTGTTTCTTGTATTAAAGGAGAGAAAGATATGCCAATATTGATGGTTAATAATTTGACTAAGATTTACGAATCGGGAATGATATTAAGAAGATATGTAGAAGCGGTTAAAAATGTCTCGTTTACAATCGAAGAAAGCGAAATAGTTTCACTTGTAGGTGAAAGTGGATCTGGCAAAACTACCACTGCCAACATAATACTAAGATTTATAAAACCTACCTCTGGAGAGGTTATAGTAGAAGGAAAAGATATATGGAACGACATAAAGACATTTGAAGAACTAAAAGATTATAGAAAAAAAGTACATGCTGTCTTCCAAGATCCATTTTCGAGTTATAATTCCTTCTATCCAGTAGACAGGGTTCTCTATCAGGTTTTAGAACTTCTAGGGAAAAATCCAAGAGGATCAGAAGGGAAAGAGCTAATGGAAGAAGCTTTAGTAAATGTCGGACTTGAACCTAAACACATCCTTGGAAAGTATCCACATCAGCTCTCTGGTGGAGAAAAACAAAGACTGATGATAGCTAGGTGCTGGCTCATCAAACCCAGACTAATCATAGCTGATGAACCCGTCTCAATGATAGACGCCTCAACTAGAGGAGGAATTATAAAGCTATTTGAGAAATTAAAAGAGGAGGAAAAGACTTCTATTCTTTTCATAACCCACGATATGGGTCTTGCCTATTATATCTCAGATAAGATTCTAATAATGTATCTTGGCGAGATTGTAGAGCAAGGAACTCCAGATGAGATTATTTCTAATCCAAAACACGAATATACAAAGAACCTTATAAGCAGTATACCCACACTTTATAAAAAGTGGGAGTAATTACTTCACATAATTTATTACATCTCTTCTCCTAGGTCTCTCCGGTGGAAATTCATCTTTGTAACCTAAGGCTATCATACATATATGCTCATATCCTTCTGGGACTCCCAATTCTTTCTTAAGCTCTTTACCTTTCTCAGATAAGAAGATCTGCTCTGTCATTGCCATTACGTGTGAACCTAAACCTAGCGATTCAGCTGCTATCATAATATTTTCTGCTGCTGCAGCACAATCAAAATCAACGAAACGATCTGATTTATCAGCAGTAATTAAGATAAGAACTGGAGCTCCCCCAAACGGATTAAAGTTTGGATCTTTAGCCCTTTCTACTAAGAACTCTATCCCGGAATTTAGCATATTCTCTCTTAAAATATCTATCATCTTTTTAAAAATGTCTTTATTCTGAATCACTGTGAAATGCCATTTTTGCTGGTTTCTAGCATTAGGAGCTAAAATAGCACACTCCATTATTTCATTCAACCATTCATCAGGTATTGGATCAGGCTTAAATTTTCTAATGCTCCTTCTACTCTTAATAGCCTTTATAGTCTCATTCATAAGCTACACCTCCGAATATAAAAAGAAGATTATCTTAGTCTAGATTTTATTATATATTATAAATTCAAAACACAATAAATAGTCTTAGGAATTCTAGAATAAGAGCAGAAAAATAATAATGGGGAACTCTTACACGATAAGTAAGTAGTTCCCCCTATTAATATCAAATTTTTTATTCCAGAATAGCTCCTTGATCTTTTAGAGTCTTCTGCAATTCTTTTATATCTAATTCTCTTGGAGTCTTACATCTCTTTATAGCTAGCGCAGCAGACGTTCCTGCCGCCTGACCTATAGCCATACATGTAAACATAACCCTTGTAGAGCCAAGAGCTTCATGAGTAGTTGATATACATCTACCTGCTGTAAGAATATTATCTATCTCTAATGGGACAATACATCTATACGGAATACCATAATATGTACCGTAGGCAGGATCTATCCTCCCTCTTTCATATTCATAGTATAGCCCCACACCTTTCGGATTATGAATATCTACAAAGAAAGAGCCTAAGGCTATATTATCTTCGAACATACGAGCATGTCTTACATCTTCCTCTGTAAGAATATATGAGCCTAAAATTCTTCTAGATTCTCTAATCCCTAGAGTAGGAGCAGTTACCACCATTTCGGCATTCTCAAATCCAGGAATGTATTTACGAAAGAAGTTCAACAGTAACCAGGCTTGATGTCTTCCTTCTATAGTTCCCTTAGTAAGATCATCAGCACTGGTAGAGTCGATGTTCGTAATATTAGTAAAGTTTAAATTTACTTCATCTGGTCTACCTGGAAAATACCAAACTCCCATAGCCCTATCTTGAAATAGATATAGGTCATTATTCTTAACTGCTTCATATATGGTACTAGTAAGTCTTGGATCACTTCTACGAAACTCTGAAAATTTGGCATAATCTATATTTCTTAAAGTAAACATAAGAGTCGTAGGTTGCATAAGTCCATCAAGTTTTCTACCCTTCTCAAAGGGGCAACCTGCTCTAGCCGCTATATCACCATCACCACTAGCATCTATAACAATTTTCGACAAAAATGCCTCTCTTCCAGATTTACTTTCGGTTATTACACCAATTATCTTATTATCTTCTAAGATAGGTGCTACTGCAAGTGTGTAGTATCTTATACTTATATCTTCCTCTTTAAACATTTCATCTAGTTCATACTTTAATATTTCTCCATCATAGTCTAAACAGCCGTTTTTATAGATGGCTTTATTTAGATTAAGCATTCTCTGACAGATCTCTTTAGGAATACCATCAATAATTTCTCTACTCTCGCCCTCATCTGTAAGTTTTGACATATGCAGATGTAATCCAAAAGTAGCTAATCCTCCTAGACAATTACTCTCCTCTATGATTAAGGTCCTAGCTCCATTTCTTGCAGACGCTATTGCTGCTCCGATTCCAGCTGGTCCCCCTCCTACAACAATAACATCAAATTCATCCCTAACAGGTATTTCTCGGGCTGGCTCTTTTACGGTTTTCATAAAATCCCTCCTACAAAGTAATATATAAAGTATCATAGACAAAAGTCTGTAGAGGGACTACTTAAAACCACCTCTACAGACTTTATATTAAAGCACAACTATTTTCCGCCCTTTATAAAGAACTGGCTTATTTCCGAATTAGACGGTGTTCTAAAGCCCCATCCTTCTAAAACCTGGGAAGGAACATTCCTGAAGTTATTCTTTACTACTATAGGAACTGGCCTTTGCTGTAATATGCCAATACTCCAAAGATTCTTTACAAAGTTCTCCCATATCTTTTTACCTAAAGCTATTCTTTCTCTTTCATTGGGAGCAGAAACTGCTCTTTCTACATAATTCTTTACTTCTAAATATTCTTTTGAGGGCCTTTCACCTTGTTTCCCACCAGTAGCTATCCACATATCCCACAGAGGAGCCATCCAACTCGACATTCCAAATGGCCAAAGGATTCCAGCGTATGGCTTTAAATAAATTGGAAAAGTAAGAGGATCGTCTGTTTTCCATATTCCTATCTGATGTAGTCCGGCGGAAATTCTCTGTCCACTGAGCTCGAAAGAAAGTAAATCTACATTAGTTTTAATACCTACATCTTCCCAATACTTTTTCACCATCTCACACACATCTTTATGAATAGGCCAGTCTAATCTTCCAATAATGGTAAGTGTTAATAGCTTACCATCAGGACGTAACCTAAAACCATCCTTGTCCCTCCTATTAAGCCCTATAGAGTCTAAAAGCTCACTAGCTTTCTTAGGGTCATATTGTGAATAAGCCTTTGTAATATTTTCATCGTATAAAGCATCTCCCTTTGGTGGAGAAAGTTGGGTTGCAACTGCTAATCCTAAAGTCACTATTTTATTAATAGAGTCTCTATCTATAGCCATAGAAAGAGCCTTTTTAAAAGTTGGATTTCTTAAAAGAGAACCTATAACTGGATCTTCTTTATAGTTATGATTAGGATAAAGAACCGCCTCAGCTGTAGCAGATGGCCAAAGAAGAACTCTATAACCTCCTTTGGCTTCATTTTCTTTTAAAATGGGATAACTGGTTAACGGCAAATGGAATGTTTGCATAGACAATTCTCCGTTCATTGCCTTCATCTGCACCACTTCCTCATTCGATACTATATCTATCACTACTCTATCAATGTATGGCAACTGATTGCCTTCAGTATCTACTTTCCAAAAATATGGATTACGCTCTGCCACTACTCTAGATGGAGTAACAGATACGATCTTAAAAGCCCTTAAACCTGGACATTCTGGATTTTCTACATAAGCTTTATTACCAAATAAAGTCCACCAATTATCAAGTCCTTCTGCCTTTACCTTTTTCTGAATTTCCTCTATAGGAGTATATTTAGGATGGAACTGCTTCATATAGTGCTTTGGAGCAAATCTAAAGAAGTTACCAAACAGAGCATACATGAAAAGTGCATTCTTCTGAGGTAAATAAAATCTTACAGTATATTTATCTACAGCTTCTACTTTTACCTTTTCTCCTCCCATTACTAGCCAACTTGGATATGTAGGAGTAAGTTCTTTATTACCATAAACATCTTCGATCCAGAACATTATATCTTCTGTAGTAAAGGGATATCCATCTGACCACTTCAACCCTTCCCTAATATGTAAGGTATAAACTTTGGCATCTTTAGAGACTTCCCATTTATCAGCCCAGTTCGGTAAAAGTTTGCTTCCTGTCTCATTAAACCTCACAAATCCCATATCTCCTATACGGCCATCTATCATTGAATTTAAAGCATAATGTTTTCCTGTGACTGCCATATACCATGTCCCACCATATTGGCCTATTTCTTCTAAAGGTTCTACTACTATAGGATTTTTAGGAAGTCTCTGTTCTACAGGTGGAAGCTTACCCTGTTTTACTAATTCTGCCAGCATTGGAGCTTCATTGTATTTGGTTATCTTTCTCTTGGTAGCCCTTTCGTATTCTGCAGGACTGTTGTATATCTTTACCTCTTGAAGCTTTTCTTGAGCCAAGGAAATTCTAACTATGGCTAAAGATAAAATCATTATCAAAATAGTACTAATAAATACCCTCAAAAATCTCTTCATCTTAATCATTCCTCCTCCTTTCATTTTTGACTAAGTATAAAGTAAATACACAGTAGCTTTGCACTGTGTATTTACTTTAAAGCGTATCCAGTGTGCACTAAAACCATCTGGGAATTCATAATGAAAATACTTCTCCTTAGGAACAGAAAATATCTCATAAGTCTTCCATGTTCCATTGCCAAGAAAATCCACTTCTACTAAAAACTCTACCGTCTTATCTGAATCATGATATATATGAACTACCTTTTTATCAAAACCAGTCATTAAAAATGGATCAGAAGGTTCATCAGGTGTTACCAAAGTATCCCACCATACACCTCCCCATCCTTTTGGTTTTCCCCAATTCCACAAATCGTCAGTCTTTCCAAACCATAAACCACTCTGAGGTTGACCTGCGAATAAAGTAGCATCTCGAATAGGTGTAACTTGATTACCCGCTAATACTAATAATCCTTGCCAAGAACAAAAATCCGGAATAATCCTTAAATGGGTACAAATAGGTCTTATACCCCAACTTCTCTCATCGTAGACTATTATTGGAAGCTCATAAAATATTCCATGACAATCCATCAAATACCTTTCTGTCTCTACCTCACGAATACGCCACCACTCAGTAAGCCAAGAATGATCAAAGGCATGCGAACCCTGAGGTAATCGGTATGTTGTCCATCTATTATTAATGAAAACTTCTAAAATAGCGGATACTTTATCCCATCCTATAGCAAATATAGGTTCTCCTAAATTTTTACGTCCTACAATTTCCATAAACGGCTCTCTCTTTATAATTTTCCAGCGATTTCCATTCCACTCTGCCAATCTTCCTGAAGCCCGCTTCCCTAAAAACTCTAGTTCCTCATAAGTATTGTTAGCAACAATAATACGATTATGAGCTGTATATCCTCCTTTATAGTGAGGATAACTTCCTATAGGTAAGTCTAATTCTTTATTTAGATCAAATAAGATTTTAGACTCAAACGTCCTTAGGTCTACTTCTAAAAGTAATCCCTCCATAGTCAAAAAATAAACCTTATTTTCAGGGTCCTCTAGATGCTCCATAGTCGCTGTAAGTCTATGCTCCTGAATAGACTTTATAGTCCTTACTTTTCCCTCACTATCAATAACATAAGGTCCTATAATAAGTTGACAAGACGGGCTATGAATCATACGATTAGCATACGTACCCACAACACTTTCCGGATGTTTCTCTAGATTAAAATTCTCGTCAATACTAAAAAGTCCTGTACCTACTCCAGAACCAGGGCCAGACGAGACGTAAGAAACAAACCACAATCTATTAGCCCAGGGCATTAAAGCTCCAATTCCGCTCTCAGTTCTTACTGGTAAATGTCCAGCCTTTACAGATAAGCTTGGAACCACTCCGCTTATATGAAATATACCTCGAGAACTATTCAAACTTACACCTCCTCGCTATTGGAACTTTTACAAAACTCTTTTCTTTTATAATAATGGAGCAAAAGAAAACTTCAATAGCATTTTTTGCGATAAATTTAGCACTAAAGGATAGGGACGTGATGTAACAGATATTCTCTAGGGGTCATACCGGTAACTTTCTTAAACGCACGAACAAAAGAAGGAAAATCTGAATAGCCAACTTCATAAGCTATTTCACATATACTTTTGCTAGAAGTTTTAATTAAATATTGAGCTAGTTCTATTCTACTTAACCTAACCGCTTCAGCAAAAGATATCCCCACTTCTTTCTTAAATACCTTACTAAAATATGTTGGACTATATCCCACCGCTGTAGCTACCTCCTCTAAGGTGACCCCTTTAATACTCCTCTGCCTTATTATGTTTACTGCTCTCTGAATAGGTTCAGAAAGCCCTAATAAGTGATCCAGCCTAGAAACATAGTAAATATTCTTATCTTTATTTTTCAACTTGAAAAATTCTACCTCTCTAACTATGAATGTAGCCAATATCTTCCCTATTTCTGCCCAATATAGAAGCTCTTTGTAAGACTTTATAGGGACATTATCTACCTCTCTTTTGACATCATTTAAATCTATGTTCTCATCTTTACCAAAGAATTTTTCATAAAGAGAAAACGGAGGAACTTCTTCTAGGAAGACTTGGCCAATAAAAATTCCTCCTATCAAATTATTACCAAGCCTAATAGGAATTACTATATCTACAAGTCCACTGTGACATTTTTCTATACAAAATCCTTCTGATTGATTCATTGCTTTATATAAACGATTGTGTTCTATCGTAATACAACCTTTATGTCTCCTATCATCGAGCTTAGTGAGGATACATATAGGTGAATTGTGGGATTTGTAATACCAATGTAGAGATAATTCACCTATCTGATAAGAAAAATAGCTCATATCATAGATACAAATTCCCATTCCACTAAGTTTTGATATTGCCTTTATAGTTCCTTCAAGTAAGCTCAAGTTTTCCACCTCCTAATTCCTTTATAGCTTCAATTAAACCTCTATATTTAAATGTATCTTCCTTGATAACTTTCTTATTAATATTATCCTTTAATCATATCATTTTTAAAATATTCTGTCTGAGTAAACTCCTTGTCATTTTTGAACTACCTAGGAGTAAAATTCAGGCCTTATAGCAAGATGAGGGAAAATAGTCTATAGCTCTTTGGGTGTTGATTTACAGAAAACTTTTGAACAATCATAAATTAGCCTCCCCAATTTATACTTTTATTTTACTACCCCTTTGCTTTTCCTTCTATAGTAATATCTGGCAAAGGTTTTTAGGCCTTTCCCTTAGGAACATCTACTTTCCCCTACCCTACAGACTAACTTCCATAGCCAATTCTCAAAAGTCTTTATATACACTAACTTCCTAAAAACTTAGTTCTATTCTTTTATAAATAGTTGATGAAATCTTAAATACGTCGTTTCCGTAAAATTATTATGGGGTAGAGTAACATCCCTGCCTATTCGTTAGGAATTATCAACTCATTAGCTGAGTTTGAAACAGTTATTAGTTCTTTTAAGTCTTGACACTACCAAGAACTTTATTATAAAATCTTCTATAGATATAAAATACATTGTTGCAAAAAATAAAACAAAGAGGAGGGATAAAAAATGAAAAGATTTCTCAAAGTTTCGGTAATTTTATGGGTGATCTTGTCTCTATGTCTTACCTTAGTTCCAGTAAGCTTTGCCCAGAAAAAAGAACTAATAAGGGGAGGACAGTATAACTTATCCGATTATGAAAGGCTTACAGGAACTAAGATCTCTAAATTTAATGAAGCACCCATGCTTTCTGAACTTGTAAAACAAGGTAAACTTCCTCCAGTAGAAAAGAGATTACCTGATGAACCAGTAGTAGAGATTCCTTTTGAAGAGATAGGTCAGTATGGAGGAACTTTAAGGGGAGAGGCTCATCTTGGTATGGGGGATAAGACTGGTTGGTGGAGAACAATTCATGAACCATTAGTTTACTGGGATAACCTTCACAAACAGATACATCCAAACTTAGCAAAGTCATGGAAAGTGACTGATAATGGTAAGACATTCACCTTCTATTTAAGAAAAGGTCTAAAGTGGTCAGATGGACAGCCATTTACCGCAGATGATATTATGTTCTACTATGAAGATGTATTATTAAACAAAGAACTTACTCCTACATTTCCAACTTGGCTTACAATGAAAGGTAAGCAAGTTGTTGTAGAGAAAGTGGACGACTATACAGTAAGATTTAAGTTCCAAGACCCATATGGATATTTTGTAGCAAGAGTAGCAGAAGGATGGGACCTCTATGCACCTAAACATTATCTAAAACAATTCCATCCTAGATATACAGCAAAAGAGAAGCTAGACGAGTTAGCGAAGAAAGAAGGTTTTAATAACTGGACTCAGTTATATGCTCAAAAAGCAGATTGGGCTCTTAACCCAGAATTACCAGAGATGTCTGCCTTTAAGACAACTAATCTTTTAAGTTCTACTTATCACATAGCGGAAAGAAATCCTTATTACTTCAAGATAGATCCAGCGGGAAATCAGTTACCCTATGTAGATAGGGTTAGAAGAGAATTAGTATCTAACATAGAATTAATAGTAATGAAACTTGCTGCAGGAGAAATTGACTTCCAATTAAGGCACGTGTGGAATCTTTATGATAACTATACTCTTCTTATGGAGAATAGAACAAAAGGTGATTACAGAATAATAAAGTATGCAGGACTTATAACTAGTACAGCTGCTATTTTTATTAACCAAAATGTCAAAGATCCTGTGCTAAGATCACTCTTTCAGAATAAACAGTTCCGTAGAGCTTTATCCTTAGGTATTAATAGGAATGATATAAATCAACTCTCTCTTAGGGGATTAGGAGAAGGCTGTCATGGATATCTTTCTCCATCGCACCCTGCATATGTAGAAAGGGCTGATAAGGCTTATACCGAGTATAACGTAGAGAAAGCTAATAAAATTCTTGATTCACTAGGGCTGACGAAGAGAGACAAGGATGGATATAGGTTACGTCCTGATGGAAAGACTTTAGCAATAACTATTGATGCATCTACGCACCATCTGCCAAGTATAGATATTATGCAGTTAGTAACAGAGTACTGGAAGAAGCTAGGTATAAAGGCAGAGGTAAAATCTATGGAAAGATCTCTCTTCGAGACAAGACATCCAGCAAATGAACATGAAATGAATACATTCACTATAGCAATAAGTGCAGATGGATACTCAGGAGACCTTGCCCCTAATACTAGATGGTGCCCACTATGGTATAACTGGCTTGTTAGCGGAGGGAAAACAGGAGAAGAGCCACCTAAAGAAGTAAAGAAGCTCTGGCAATTAATGAATGAAGATTTCTATGCAACTACTAGTGAAGCTAAGAGAATAGCCATACTAAAGGAGGCAATGAAAATTCATGGAGATAACCTCTGGATTATAGGTACCGCCGGTGTACCTTGGCTTATGGGTATAGTAAAGAACAATCTTAGAAATGTTCCTGACTCTGGATTCCCTTGGCATCCTGGTGCACCTGGAGTCTTCAGGCCAGAACAGTGGTTCTTTAAAAAGTAATACAACTGAAACTCTAGTCCTAGCTACAAACAGAACTAGGGCTAGAGTTATTAGATAATGTAAATTTAAAAGGAGGGATAGTTTATGAGAAAAATTTTAAGTGTATTAGTACTTGTATGTTTTCTTTCTTCGGTTTTTGTAATTCTAGGCTATGCAAAAGAACTAAAAGTTTATAATTCTCCTATCGAGTATAGAATAGCTACTGGTAAGAAAATAAACAAATACAATGAAGCTCCAATGCTAGCAGAATTAGTAAAGCAAGGTAAACTCCCACCTATAGAACAGAGGCTTCCTAAAAATCCTGTAGTAATAGAACCATGGGAAGAAATAGGGCAATATGGTGGTACCTGGAGAAGATGCTGGACAGGGTTGGCGGATAGATCTGGTCCTACAAAGATTGCTGGATATGTTAAATTTGTAAGATTAGATTATACAGGAACTAAGCTAGTATCAGATCTAGCAGATAAATGGACATTATCCAAAGATGGGAAAGAGTATACTTTTCATTTGAGAGAAGGGCTAAAGTGGTCAGACGGGACACCTGTTACTACAGAAGACGTTAAGTTCTACTACGAGGATATTCTCTTAAATAAAGAACTGAACCCTAATCTTCCTTCCTGGGCAGTAGTTGAAGGGGAAGTGATGAAATTAGATGTAATTGACAAGTATACCTTTAAGGTCTCCTTTAAAAAGCCATATCCAGTTTTCCTCTATCAGATCCAAGTAGTGGAAGACTTCCTTCCTGCACCAAAGCATTATCTAAAACAGTTCCATCCTAAGTACACTCCACAGGACAAACTGGATGAGATAGTAAAGAAGGAGAAGTTTAATTACTGGTATCAGTTATTTGCTGTAAAGAAAGATTGGCTACAAAATCCAGAGTTGCCTGTTCTATTCCCTTGGAAAGTAACTGTTCCTCCACCTGCTACTAGAATGATCCTAGAACGAAATCCTTATTTCTACAAGATAGATACTGCAGGTAATCAACTCCCATATATAGACCGTATTGTTCATGACTTAGTTGAAAGCACAGAAGTTCTAAACATGAGAGCTATGGCTGGAGAAATAGATATGCAAGCAAGACATATATATGTAGGAAACTACACGCTCTTTATGGAAAATCAGAAAAAAGGAGATTATAGAGTAATACAGTGGAAAACAGGTATCGGCGCAGATCCAGTTATATGTTTAAATCAATCAGTAAAAGACCCTGTATTAAGACAGATCTTTCAGGATAGGAGATTTAGAATAGCCCTATCACTGGCAATAAATAGAGCTGAAGTGCAGCAGATCTGTTACCTAGGATTAGGTAAAGTCAGACAAGCTTGCCCTGTAAGCGGATCTCCTTATTATGATGCAGAATGGGAAAAATTATATACAGAATATGACCCTGTTAGAGCTAATAAGCTCTTAGATGAGATGGGTTTAGATAAAAGAGATAAAGATGGTACTAGGTTAAGACCTGACGGTAAACCATTAATACTTAATATATCCTTTACTACATTCCCAGGAGCAACTACTATAGATGTGATAAACATGATAAAGACATACTGGGAAAAACTTGGCCTTAAGGTAACTATAAATAATATGGAGAGGTCTTTATATATAACAAGATTATCTGCTAATGACCATGATATCTGCATATGGAACCTAGATAGAAGCTATCAGCTATTAATCGATCCTTCTTGGTATGTACTTGTTGGTATACAACAATGGGCTCCTGGTTGGGGTAACTGGATTGCTACTGGAGGTAAAGGAGGTATGGAGCCTCCAGCAGAAGTAAAAAGAATGACCGAACTTTGGGAAAAAGCAAAGACGGCTACAAATAAAGACTTAAGAGACAGATATATGAAGGAAATCATTAATATTCACAAAAAGAATCTTTGGATGATTGGTATGGTGGGAGAACTACCGCAACTATTTATAGTTAAGAATAACTTTAGAAATGTTCCTGAAGGTTTAGTTTTTGACCATCCTCTATACTCACCTGCAAATGCATTTCCAGAGCAGTTCTTCTTTAAAGGGCAGTAAAAGATAACTTTATTTCTAGGGCTAGGTTTGTTGCCTAGCCCTTTTTATTTACTCTTTAGCAGTTCTTTCTATCTCTGTTGACGGTAACTTTAAGTTATAGTATTATATGCTGTGGTTAGTCCTCTAACCAGTTAGTTTAGGGATAAGAGGTTGAGATAATGGATGTCACTAGCTGCCGCTATGCCTAAAAATTGGTCACCACTAAAGGTGTACTTTTTGATTACTATAATACTCTCTCTAATAGGCTGGTGTGATCTAGCCCGTGTAGTTAGAGGAATAGATAAACCAATACTGAATCTCTTTAGGATGTTCTCTTTCTTAGGAGATAAGAAGCTTTACTTCGAGAGTTCACAGAGGAAGAACCAATTAGAATTTATAGACGATTGTGGTGCTAATGAAAAGCCAGAAGTTTACGGAGTAGCAACAATGTCAGGAACTAAAAGTATTGAAATCTTGATATACTGTCATCATGATGACTGGGATATTAAGGAAGAGTATGAGATTGAGTTAGAAATGGTATTTCACTACTTATTCTTTCAGAAAAGTAAGATGATCAAGGAGGTAACAACTTTATGAAAAAGGATTTAAGTAATAGGACGGTTGGTTTGATACACGCCTCTTCGCTAACAATTCCTATATCTAAACCATTCATACAAGAAATAATCCCAGAGGTTCAGGTAATGCACCTATGCGATGATACAATTCAGAGAGATAATCTTGCTGCAGGAGTCGGAATTATTCCAAAGATAAACTACTTCAAGTTTGCTACCTATGCACATTTTTTAGAAGAGGCCAAGGTAGACCTAATTGTACTAATGTGTTCAACATTTAATAGGGCAGTTGAATATGCTAGACCAATGATTAATGTTCCTATGCTTCAGATAGATAGACCTATGATGGAACTAGCAGTTAAAACCGGAAAGAAGATAGGACTCCTTGCAACCTTACCAACTACGGTACCATCTTCAGAAAGGTTACTTAAAACTGTAGCTGAAGAGATGGGCAAAGAGATTGAGATAAAAACGATACTAAGTTCAGAGGCATTTAAAGAACTAGAAAAAGGTAACACGGAAAGACATAATGAAATACTCTTAGAAGAGATAGATAAATTAAGTAAAGAGGTCGACTGCATCTGTATGGCTCAGATATCTATGTCTGTCTTAGAATCAAGACTCACTAATGTAAGAGTTCCTGTCTACAACAGCGGTAGAACAGGTTTTACAAAAGTTAGAGAAATATTAGAGTCTATGTGATGGGTCCTATGGTTTCCGAAGAGACTATTAAAAAATTAGAAAAGATTGCTCTAAAGATGAGGCTTGATATACTTGAGATGGTAGGGGTAGGCAAGGCGGGTCATTTAGGAGGTTCTAGTTCCTGTGCAGATATAGTAGCTAGTCTATACTTCTATAAGATGAAGATTGACCCTAAAAATCCAAAAGCAGAGGATAGAGATAGATTCCTTTTGAGTAAAGGGCATGGTGCCCTTGCCCAATATGCAGCACTAGTTGAGTTAGGGTATATTCCTAGAGAAGAGATGAAAAAGACAAAGACCCTTGAAGGGATACTCCAAGGACATCCTGATATGAAAAAGACACCTGGAATTGAAGCTAATACAGGCTCCCTAGGACAAGGACTATCAATAGCTGTAGGGATGGCGCTTGGACTTAGATTAGACAAAAAAGATAGCAAAGTATATGTAATAGTGGGAGATGGGGAACTCGCTGAAGGGCAGATATGGGAAGCGGTTATGTGTGCAAGTTATTATAAGCTTGATAATCTTATAGCTATAGTTGATAACAACAGGCTCCAAGCAACTGGTCCTATAGAGGAGAGACTAAACATATTCCCTATCGCACCAAAGTGGGAGGCTTTCGGCTGGTATGTAAAGGAGATTGATGGACACAATATTAGGGAGATAGTAGAGACTTTAGATGAATTAGATAAGATCCATGGGAAACCAAAGGTTATTGTTGCAAAGACAATAAAAGGAAAAGGCTTTTCCTTTGCCGAAAATAACCCTGCGTTCCATAATAGTCCACTAACAGAAGATCAATATCTTCTGGCAAAGAAAGAATTGGAAGAGCAGATAGCGAGGTGGAGCTGATGATATTAGAAAATCCTAGAGAGGCGTATGGAAAGACATTAGTAGAATTAGGGGCTAAAAATAAAGATATAGTGGTATTAGATGCAGACCTCAGTAAATCTACAAGAACTGTATTATTTCAAGAAGCCTATCCTGATAGATTCTTCGAGATGAGCATCGCTGAACAGAATATGGTAAGTGTTGCAGCAGGATTATCTCTAGTTGGAAAGATTCCATTTGTCCATTCATTTGCAGTATTTGCTACAGGAAGGACCTATGACCAGATAAGACAGTCTATATGTATAGCAGGACTTAATGTAAAGATATGCGGATCAAGTTGTGGGTTATCCGATTTTGGTGATGGTGCAACACACCAGTCTATAGAAGATATAGCACTAATGAGAGTTCTTCCAAATATGGTAGTACTGGTACCTGCTGATGCTAACGAGGTGAAGAAGATGGTAAGGGCTATGGTAAAACACTATGGACCTATGTATATAAGGATAAACAGAAATGATCTACCTATATACACAAGCGAAGACGGGGAATATGAGATAGGGAAAATTTATCAGCTTAAAGACGGAGAAGACATTACTATATTTGCTAATGGAGTCATGGTCTCTAAGGCGATGTCCGCAAGTGAAGCCTTAGAAGAGAGAGGAATCTATGCAAGAGTAGTAAATGCAAGTACAGTTAAACCCTTAGAAAAAGAGGAAATCTTAAAGTATATAAAGGGGGTAAAGGGAATAATTGTAGCGGAAGAACATAGTATCATTGGAGGACTTGGTAGTGCTATAGTCGAACAACTCAGAAATGTAAAACATCCACCAGTTGAGTTTATAGGTATAAAGGATAGATTTGGCACATCTGCAAGTAACTATGAAGAGCTATTAGCATACTACGGATTAACCTCTGAAGCCATGGTAGATACCGCTATTAATCTATTAAAAGGAGAGTAATATGAGATTTGGCTGTTGTGGGAATATGGTTGCACTAGAGCCAGATAAAACAGGGGTAGAGATAGTAGAGAAGTTAAAAGAGATTGGATACGATTATATTGAGCTATCTCTATCCCATATATCAAAACTATCAGAGGAAGAGTTTATAAGATTAAAAAATAGACTTGATGCTTCTGGTTTAAGATGCGAAGCCTGTAATAACTTCTTCCTTCCAGAGATAAAACTAACTGGTAATCAGGTGGATATTAAGAGAATAGATAAATACTTAAATCTAGTATTATCTAGGGCAGGAGAGTTAGGAGTAGAAGTAATAGTCTTCGGTAGCGGTCCAGCTAAGACGGTTCCTAATGATTTCCCTATGGAAGAGGCGTGGAAGCAACTAATAGGACTTACTAGATATATTAGTGATCTTGCATTTAGATATAATATAACAATAGCAATAGAACCACTCAGAAAAGAAGAATGTAACATAATAAATAAAGTCCTAGAAGGGCTGAAAATGGTTAAAGACGTAGATAGAGATAATGTAAAACTATTAGTAGATTTTTATCACCTAAGGAGCAAAGGAGAAGACCCTTCTGTTTTAAAAGAGTGCAAGGGATATCTAAAGCATGTTCACTTTGCTAGACTCGAAGGTAGAACTTTCCCAAAAGAAATAGACGAAGACGAGTTCTATCTACCATTTATCAATAACTTAAAAGAGATAGGGTATAGTGGGAGGGTCAGTGTAGAGGCTTATTCTAATGACTTCTACAACGACGCACATAAGACATTACAGTTCTTTAAGAGATATTTCAGCTGATACACCCTAATAGCTCTACTGCCTGATAGCCAAAGTTATCTTCTTTGGTATAGTCATACTTTTTTTCTAGGATTTCCCCTATCCTGTGACATTCCTCCTTAGCTAGGTGTATATTCAATTCTCTAGGTTTATCTCCTACTATTTTTAAGAAATTTAGGCTGTATATCTTCTCTAATACAGACTCCGGCAACTTTATACCCTTTACAGTATCTGGTCTTGCTAGGAAGTTTTTGTCAGTAGCTCCAACAGAAAATTCCTTATCTGTCTCTAAGAAGTCTCTCATAAATTTTATCCTGTTGTATATAAGTTCTTTTGCAATACCATTCTTAGTTACCGCCGTATCATCACCAAACACTATCCTATCCTGATACTTTATAAAGAATTCTCTAGTCTTCTCAGGATATCTCGAGAAGTTATAGTACATCTCAGAACCAGGAGTTATATCTAGATTAATGTTAGGAAAATCATTTAATAGTCTCTCAGCCCTTTCTAAATCTGCGGATAAAAAGTAGAAATGTGCAAATACAATCTTTAGTTTAGGGAATCTCTCTAATACATTCCCTACCCTTTTATAAAGTTCTTCCTTCGCTGGATATGTCCCATCTGTATAGTCCCATCCTCTCTCTTTTGCGATAGGAGGCACTTTGTCTTTATCCCAAAACTCTTCTGGGTCTGCTACATGCCAGAAGATCGGCATCTGTAATGTCTCTATATTGGCAAAGAAAGAATTATATACAGGACTATCTATAGGGAAAGGCATCCTCTTAGCATAACTAGGTTTTGTCTCCAATATCTTAATCCCATCGAAGCCTATCTCCTTCAGCTTGATAACTTGGTCCCCAAGTATCTTATCTATCTCTTTATCAGATTTCCCTTCGATACCAGAATAGTCAAGACCTCCAGATATATAGACCTCATCAGGATACATTGCTTTAAAACATATAGCCTGTGGATTACTATTAACCCTATCCAATCTGGCTGGGCTAACTATATTTAGGCCTGTAATATCAATCTCCTGAAAAAACTCTTTTGTCTCTTTTATAAGCGGTATATACTCAAAGTGGACATGAGCATTAATAATCTTTGGCTTAGCCATATCTATCTACCTCCTCTCTTTAAAGCCTCCTCTAAAGCCTTTATAGCATACTCAGTTGCCTTTACCCCATCCTCTCCGCTTGCAAGTCCATCTACTAACTTACCTTCCTTTATACTCTTAATTATATCCTTATACATTGTTATAAAGGGCTTCTCTTCCTCTTCGACCTTTTCAATTATTGTCTCATCTGGACCGTAATACTTGAACTCTACCTCCCTAGGGGCTGGTCCCATCTGATAACTTATTATTCCTCTTTCACACTCTATATCTATCCTTAAGATATACGTCCTATCCTTACTATTATGAGTATAAACCCAGCTTTCATCTATAACGACTAGAGTCCCTGATTTTAATCTACATAACGCTACTACATGGTCTGGATTTTCATATCCCTCCATAAAGATACCATCTGCTGTAATAGTATCAAACTCATCCTCTGAAAACCACCTGACTAGGTCAAAATAGTGAACTCCACAATCTACTATAGGTCCCATACCTTCTCTCATTAACCTTTCATATCTGTCTTTACCTGCCCATCTACCACCAGCCCAGTTATAGATAAATCTCATCATCATTGGACGTCCAAGTCTTCCTGACTTTAATATATCCTTTATTCGCCTTATATAAGGTTTTGCCCTATTTTCAAAATTGACGGCAAAAATCTTTCCTGCTTTTCTCATTGCCTCTACCATCTGCCAGCCCTTTTCTACGTTCTCTGCTAAAGGTTTTTCGCAGAACACATTAATTCCTCTCTTTGCGGATTCCATAACTACCTCATAGTGAGCATTTAAAGAGGTAGAAACGGTAACTAAATCTAATGGAACTGAATCTAGCATCTCTCTGTAATCTTTAAAAAGTTTCTTTACCCCAAACCTTTCTCCATAATCTTTCAGCCTTTCCTCATTAAGGTCTGCAAGAGCAACAAGTTCTATCTCCTCGATACTCTTTATCGCTGGCAGATGCCCATATCCAGCTACAGTTCCACAACCTACTAATCCTACTCGCAATGTTCTCTCTCCTTTCTAGAAATGTATTATCTAAGAGAGATTTTATAATAGAGCGCTATATCAGTCAATATACGAATGTATCTTACTATCGAAACTACTATAATTTTATAACTCATAGTTAAGACTAGCAAACAAGAAATTTTTACATCATAAAGATTACGATGGAGTATCATTGCTGAAGCTTAAGTCTTGTTTTACTATCTGTATATGGTATCATTATAAAAAAATTAGGAGGTATGTAATATGAAAGCAGATGGAGGTATCTTCTGGGGGATATTATTGGTGGTTATTGGAATTCTATTTATCCTAAAATATTCCCTTCATCTTAATATTTCAATCTTTAGAATAGTAATAGCGGTAATACTTATCTATTTAGGAGTATCATTAATATTTGGGCAGTTTAGAGTAAAAAGTGGCTCTAATATCATATTCAGTGAAAGAACTATTAAGCCTGAAATATTAGAAGAAGAGTATAACATAGTATTCGGCAGAGGATATATAGACATCACCAATGTATCTCCTAGTGAATTAAACAAGTCTATAAAGATAGCCACAGTATTTGGCAATACCACATTGAAAATAGACCCTAATATGCCTATAGAGATAGATATAGATTGTGCATTTGGGAGCACTATAACACCTGATGGAACTAGCATCTCCTTTGGTGACCGTATCTATAGGACACCTAGCGTAGGAAGCAATCAGCCATACTTAAAGATTAAGGCAGATACTGTATTTGGAGTATTAGAAGTAATTCAGTGAGATTAAGGTCCAGAGATTTTTTATATGCCTGGATTATAGTTAGTATTATAATAGTTTTTACCTATATCTTTGGAGGGTTTGATAGGGTAAATTACTCTATTCTAAATTATCTTTACTGCCTTTCACGCAAACTAGAATTCTCAGAAGATATAGTGGTTATTGGTATAACAGATAAGTGTTTAGGGGAAATTGGTAGATGGCCCTGGAGAAGGGATTACTTTGTAAGGTTATTTAAGATATTAAAAGAGGAAGGGGTAAGGGCTGTAGGTATAGATATACTCTTCTTAGAGCCAGAAGGGACAGTTGATGACCAGTTAGCGGTTATCTCTAAAGAACTGAAAAGAGTAGTATATTCGGCATATTATAACACAGAGGACGCCAGACTATATCTTCCCATCTCTAAACTTACTAAGAATTCTTACGGGCTAGGTCATATAAATGTAACACCAGCGGTAAATGGATTTATCTATAGTCTCCCAGAAAGCTTGCCCTATGGAAATGAAAAGATAAAGGCTTTTAGTATTAGGGTAGCTGAAGCCTATCTAGATAGAAGCATCAACGGTTTACCAAATGAAAATGGGAGTCTACTTATAAATTATACGGGCAAAAGACCTAAGATAATACCTTTTGTTGATGTTTTAGAAGGAAAATTCCCTAAGGAATCTTTCAGAAACAAACTAGTCTTAATAGGGATAACTGCCAAAGGACTAGGAGATTATTTCTTAGCTCCATCATATAAAGAACCCATCTCTGGGATAGAAGTCCATGCAAATGCAGTAAATACAATAATTAAGGGAATGTTTCCCAAAAGAGTTCCAAAGATAACTGTTATAACAATTACTCTAATATTAGCATTGCTTCTCTTTCTTATGAAGGAGAAGCCTCTAAGAGTTCTCCTCATAAGCTTACTCATAATTCTTGCTTCCTTCTCTACTAGCTATGTAATCTTCTCAACTAAAAGAATAATATTTGATTGTTTCCCTATAATTCTCTCAACTATATTTGATGTCGGTATGGTTACTACGTATGGATACCTTAAAGAGAAGAGAGAGAAGGATAGAATAAGGAGCATATTTCAAATGTATCTACCACCTGAGGTTATAGAGAGACATTTAAATAACTCTGAATTATGGAGCTTAGAGGGAGAAGAGGTAGAAGTAACAGTAATGTTTATTGATATAAGTGGATTTACTAAGTTCTCTCTGGAACATAAACCTCAAGAAGTAGTAGAATTCTTAAATAGGTATTTCTCTATTGTAACAGACATCATATTTAAACATAGAGGAACATTGGATAAATTTATAGGTGATGCAGTAATGGCAATTTATGGTGCTCCTATAAGATATATGGAGCACCCATTAGAAGCTATATTATCTGCCTTCGAGATTATGGAGGCAGTCAAAAGATATAATATACTCCTTAAGATAGGCATAAATACTGGAAGTGTTATACTAGGAAATATAGGAACAGAGAAGCGGATTCAGTATACCGCTATAGGGGATACGGTAAATATGGCAGAGTATTTAGAATCTATAGCAAATCCGGGAGAGATTATTTTGGGGGAGACAACTTATAACGAGATTAGAGATATGGTTATTGCAGAAAGAATAGTACTAACTGGAAAATACGAGGGAAGGATTGCTTATAAGGTAATAAACTATGGATAGAGTAGCCCTTTTAAAAGGTATTCCCATCTTCTCCAAATTAGACGAAGAGTCATTAAAAAAGATAGATTCTATTTCCATAGAGAAACATTACAGAAAAGGTGATATTATAATCCTACAAGACTCAAAAGTAGAAGGTCTCTATATTATAAGAGAAGGTAGGATCAAAATAAGTAGAATCTCTGAAGATGGAAAAATAAAGGTCTTAGCTATTCTATCATCGGGGGATATTATGGGGGAGATGTCCATATTGGATGAGGAATTAGCATCGGCTACAGCAGAAGCCATTGAGGATTCTAGATTAGTCTTTATAAAGAGGGAAGACTTTCAGTCTATTCTGGTTAGATATCCTATGATAACTCTTGGCATAGCACAGATATTAGCCAAAAGGCTTAGGTTAGCAGACAGAGAGATTGAGGAGCTTGCCTTTTATAGTGTAAAGTCTAGAGTTATCAAGACATTAATGGAATTAGCAGATAGATATGGAGAAAAGACTAATTCAGGCATAAGGCTCTCTCTTAAACTTACCCATCAAGAATTAGCAGATATGGTTGGTACATCTAGAGAGACGGTCTCAAGGGTAATAAGTGTCCTTGAAAAGAGACAGTTAATTACCAATGAGAGAGGCTATACTGTTATAAGAGACATTAATGCCCTAAAAGACTATATTTTTTAACGCCCAAAGGGATGGCCTTCGCCTTTACCTGATTCTTTATTTCCTGAACCATGAGAGGATCCTTTATCTTTTTCGATATTACCTCTTGGCTCTCCTCTATTCATAGCAGGAGGGGATTTTGGTTTTACTATACCAGACTCTCCTCTTCTCAGTCTGAGGGTTTTTCCTTGAGCAGTTACATCAACCTCTCCCTCATATACTGTAACAATAGTAGTCTGGTCTTCTAAGACTTCTACACTAAATTCCGTTCCCCTGACACCAGCTACCGCTGAAGGTGTCCTTACCTCAAAATTAGGAAAGAGCTTAGTTATGTATAATCTTATGTATCCAATAGCTAGAGAAAGATAATCTTTATATATCGAGACTTCTGTATTCTCACTTACCTTGACTATGCTTCCATCGGAGAATCTTAACTCTGCATAGCTATTCTCTTTTGTTCTAAGAGAGTCTCCACTATCTAGGACATCCCCTTTATTTGCAAGGCTCCAGATGTTTTGTGAGCCAATCTTCTTTAGTACTGTCCCCTCTACCCTAGTAATAGTAGCCTTATATGGTGATACTATATTTACAGTGCTACCTATAATGATAAAACTCAGTATTATTACTAAAGATATCTTGACTGTTCTTTTCATCTGCCTTTCCTAGATTAGGGCAGGGATAAACCCTGCCCTATATTTTATTTCTACTTCTTTCCGCCACTAGGACCATGTTCCTCTTGGATATGCTGTTGCGTTTGCTGTTGAATATGTAATTGAACTTGCTGATTTTCTTGTTGATTCTGTTGATGCGTCTGTTGTTGTGTCTGCTGTTGAACCTGCCCTTTATCAGAAAGTCTATTCATTTCACGACGTAGATAACTTATCCCGGCAGATTCTCCTCTATCTTTCTGATTTAGAACTAGACCCAACTTGGAGAGTTTGACTCCAAAATAATTAGCAACCTCGCCCCAGCCTAAGTTATTCTCTTTTGCATAGTTTATCACATCTTCTAGGCTTTTGCCACTCTGACTTGCTATTAAGCATATTATTGCTATCTCTCCATAACCATACCCCTCAGACCGTAACTGTCTAATTATATCTAGGGTAAGAAGGCTGTTAAATACCGAGAGCAGTGTCTCTTCCATCTTTCTACTCTCTAATTCGGTCCCCTCATCTGCCAGTGCCAATACAGGCAATAGAAGAATACTAACCACTAAAACGCCCACTACTAACTTTTTCATCTTAACATCACCTCCTAAGTTTTTCTAATTTTCTACCAAGATTATATACCCGAGTAATATACCTGTATGTGATGTATATCACAATGTGCTAATATATATTCTATGGATACAGATAGGATTATAAGAGTTTACAGCAATCTAATAAAGAGAAACCTTCATAAGCCCGAAATAGTTAAGCTCTTAATAAGACTTGGCTTAGAAGTAGCAAAGATCTGGGTAGATTATGTTGGAGATAAAGATGCACCAAAATCATTAAGGTATTTAAATAGTATCTGTTTTCAATTTATCTTAGAACCTTTGAGGGATCCAGAAAATAGTGGGTTTGTAAATCTCCTTGCTCCGACCGAAATCCTCCACGCAATGGATATATATCCTCTATTTATAGAGGCATATTCTTCATTTACATCCGGTTTTTACTGTGAAGATATATTTATAGATAAGGCGGTAGCAGAAGGCATATCCGATACTCTCTGTAGTTATCACAAGACATTCCTAGGTGCGCTAGAATTATCTGTCTTACCAAGACTTAAATTTGCAGTTACCTCATCCATCCTCTGTGATGGTAATTCCAACACATTCAAGTATATTGCTAATAAGTATAAGGTTCCATATTTTATAATAGATGTCCCCTATGAGTACAACAATGAAGCGATAAGATATGTTGTTAATCAGCTAAAAGAGATGATATCTATAGTGGAATCCGCAGTTGGAAAGAGATTGGACATAGATAGACTTAGAGAAGTAATTCGTCTAGAAAATGAAACAAGGAGATATTTAAGAACATATATAGAGGGTCTTAAAGACCATACAATGCCTAACTCTATTACTTTAGAGATGTATAAGCTCTTTGTCACCCATCCTTATATTGGGAGGAAAGAACCACTTGAATTTTTTAGACTCCTAGCAGAAGATGTTAAAAGATACCCTAACGATGGCTATAGAATATTCTGGGTCCATATCTTACCCTATTATCTATATCCTGTTCAGAGATATCTAAACTTCAATAGAGAATTTAAACTCATAGGATGTGACCTAAACTTTGATTATTTAGAAGATATGGATGAAAGAAAACCTCTAGAGGCTATTGCCAAAAAGTTGATATTGAATATAAGTAATGGAAGTTTTAAGAGAAAGATTGATAATATAAAGAAATTAGTAGTTGAACTCAAGATAGACGGGGTTATCCACTTCTGCCAGTGGGGATGTAAACAGTCTTTTGGTGGTTTTATGCTTTTAAAAAAGGAATTAGAGGACTTGGGAATTCCGTTTTTGGTGATAGATGGAGATGCAGTTGACAGAAGGAATAGTCCAGAAGAACAGATAAATACAAGGTTATCTGCGTTCTTTGAAGTATTGGCTCAGAGAGGTAAGAGATGGTAGGCTATGTCTGTAAGTATACACCTTATCTTATCCTAGAAAATTTTGGAGAAGGTACAGTAAGAATAGAACCGGAGATTGATAATTACGAGATATCTAATGCCTTAACTCATCCCAATATGTGTAGCTATGCCAAGCTTGTGCTAGAAGAGATCGTAAAAAAAGGAATAGATAAGGTAATTCTGACAAATTGCTGTGATGCAATAAGAAGGTTATATGACATTATAGCTACTCTACCATCTGTTAGATTTATCTATATTATAGACCTTCCAAGGAAAAGAGATCTAGCAGGAAGAGCTATGTTTAAAAACGAAGTAATAAAGCTTATAAAAAGGTACGAGGAATTCTCTAATAGTCGCTTTAATAGGGAGTTATTCAGGGATTTACTAAACAAGATGTCTTCAACTACCGAGAGAAGATACGGAGATATAAACATAGCAGTAATCGGAGGTAGATGTAGAAACTCCTTGATAAAAATAGTAGAGGAGTTTGGAGGAAATGTCCTATATAACCTTACCTGTACAAATAATAAGCCACCATATAGACCTATAAGCCTTACAGAAGACCCTATAGAAGCATACGCCAATATTCTATTAGATTCCTACCCCTGTATTAGGATGGACGATACAAGCGAGAGATTAGATGTCTTTTCTGAAGATACAAGGATAGACGGGATAATATATCATACAGTAAAGTTCTGTGATTTATATTCTTATGAATATGCCCTATTAAAAGACAAGATAGATATTCCTATTCTCAAATTAGAAACAGACTATACCGATACATCAGAAGGACAGATAAGAACAAGAGTTCAGGCATTTATAGAATCGTTAAAGGGAAAGAGCAATAAAGATGTAAGAATCAAAAGTACCAAGAAAGGCTTGATAGTTGCTGGTATAGATAGTGGCTCTGCATCTACCAATGTAGTTATTATAGATTCAGAAAGGAAAATCTTAGGTTATTCAGTTGTCCCAACAGGAGCTAGGAGTATAGAGAGTGCTTATAAGGCATTAAATGAAGCATTAGAAATGGCTAAGATTAAGATGGAGGACATTTCATATATTGTAGCTACCGGCTATGGAAGGATAAGTATACCATTTGCCAATCTAGAAGTAACAGAGATAACCTGTCATGCCAAAGGGGCTTTCTTCTTGAATAAAGATATAAGGACAATCATCGATATAGGAGGGCAGGATAGCAAGGTAATAAAGTTAGACAGAGATGGAAATGTCATTGATTTTGTTATGAATGATAAGTGTTCTGCAGGGACTGGTAGATTCTTAGAGAATATGAGTAGAGTCTTAGAAATCCCTGTAGAAAAGATGGGAGAGGAGTCTCTAGACTGGAAAGAAGACTTAGAGATAAATTCTATGTGTACCGTCTTTGCAGAATCAGAGGTAATCTCCCTAATTGCAAAGAATAAGGAGAGAAAAGACATACTTCATGCCCTGCATAAGTCTATAGTAAAGAGAATAGCATCTTTTATTGAGAGGGTAGATGGAGAACCCAAATATATGATGACTGGAGGGGTTGCTAAGAATATAGGGGTAGTTAGATGTCTAGAAGAAAGACTTGGAGAAAAGATTATAGTCCCAGAAGAACCACAGATAGTTGGGGCTATAGGCTCTGCATTAATAGGGTTAGAAAAACTGGAGGGAACTAGTTAGATGTGTGTAATAGCAGTATGTAAGGATAGAAAACTTTCTAAAAAGGAGATTGAAATAGGCTGGAAACAAAATCCTGATGGAGCTGGTATTGGATGGGCAGAAAATAATAAAACTATCTACATAAAGGGGATAATGAAACTAGAAGAATTTATAGAGGTATACGAAAGAGTTAATGTCTTACCCCACATAATCCATTTTAGGGATGCATCAGAAGGTATCCCAGTAAATCCAAAGCTTACCCATCCATTCATAGTAAGTAAAAGTTCACCGATAAGGCTTAGATACAGAGGAACTAAACCCATACTCTTTCATAACGGTACCATAAACAATTGGAAAATTTATTATGACTCGTTTGCAAAGACTAAAGGTATTAGCATTAAAGAAGATAGTCTCTCTGACACAAGAATTATGGCTATGATGTGGGCAGAAAATGGGGAAGAGATATTTAATCTTCTAAAACCAGGCAAGGTTGTTCTGCTCTATCCCTCTGGAGAGATAACAAGATATGGGGATTGGATAGAGAAAGACGGAATATATTTATCAAATGATAGGTCAATATAGTTAGGCAATAAAATCTATTTTTGGTAAAATATTACAAGTACTAGACTTTAATAGGAGGAGGAAGATAAATGTTTAGGATAATAAAGATATCAGTCATTGTTTTAGTAATACTTGCTCTCTTACCATTACAGATTGTACTAGGGGGTCCATCTAAGGACCAGGTTAAGGCTTTTTCCAATGTAAAGACGGTTCGTCTTGTAATTCAGCAAAACTATGGAGAGGCTAAAAGGGCAAAACTTCCAATAGAAGATATAGTTGAAGGGCTCTTAACGCCTATTGGCATTAAAGTGACAAAGAGCCTAGTAATTTATGATGCAATCATAAATATAAAGATTAATGGGAAACCTCTAGGGGTAAACTTTTTTGGAGATACAATCTATGCAGGTGGAAAGTTATCTGGAACTATATCCTTTGAACCAAAAGACAAAAAGATATCTCCTTATAAGAAGACATTTTCCGGTACTATAGATCCACTTGGCAATAATCCTAATATTCAACTTAATGAAAAGATGGTAGATCCTTCAAATGCGCCATTCAAAGAAATACTTGTCGCTTCAGACTTCTATGAAAAGTTTATAGAGGCACTTGGAGAACTCTATGGACCATCTGCAGCTATAGAATGTTGGATCACTCTACTAGAAGATGAAGACTATAATATCCAGACTAAGGCAATTAATGAACTAGTAAAGATAGGCAAAAGGGCAGTAAAGCCTCTTAGTAGTAAACTTAATACACAAAATAATTCTCTTAAACTAGCAGTTATAGAGGCTTTAGGTAAGATAGGAGACCCCATAGTAGTAAGTTCGCTTATAGAGCTAATCAAGGACAAAGATAGCTCTATAAGATCAAAGTCAGCAGAGGCACTCGGAGAGATAAGAGATAAAAGGGCGGTAGAACCTTTGATGGCTATCATCAAAGATGAGGATAGTTGGGTAAGGATGGCTGTAGCAGAAGCATTAGGGAAGATAAAGGACCCTAAGGCAGTAGATGCACTTATATCTGCCCTTAAAGACGAGGATAGCTGGGTGAAGATAAGAGCGATAGAGGCATTAATGGCTATTAGAGATAAAAAGGCTGTAGACCCAATCCTATCCACCTTAAAAGATAAGAATAGTTCTGTAAGAACAAAGTCAGCTGAGGCTCTAGGTATCTTAAAAGACCCAAAGGCAGTTCCTGATCTTATAAAGAGTCTTAAAGATAGCGAAGCTGATGTAAGGATGCGTTCTGCAGAGGCACTAGGAAAAATTGGAGATAAGAGAGCAATAGACCCTCTCATAGAAGGCTTAAAAGATGAAGATTGGACAGTAAGATTGCGCTCTGCGGAAGCGTTAGGAAAGCTCGGAGACAAGAAGGCGGTAGATCCTCTTATCTCTGCTTTGAATGACAAGGAGTGGACAGTAAGATCAAGTGCTGCAGATGCTTTAGGAAGGCTAAAAGACTCTAGAGCGGTCGATCCTCTCTTGACTTTACTTAAAGATAAGGAGAGCTCTGTTAGGATAAGCGCTATAGAAGCTCTAGGAAGAATTAAAGATAAGAAAGCTGTTGAGCCCTTAAAAAAGGTTGCTAATAGCGATTCTTCTGATCTTGTGAGGAAGAAGGCTAAAGAGGTGCTGAGTATATTACAGAAATAGGAGGCAAGAATATGGTAAAAATAGATCTCAGAGATTATTCGGGAATAGTGACTGGTGGTGCTAGTGGTATAGGTAAGGCAGTAACAAAAAAACTCTTGGAAGCAGGGGCAAGGGTTATAATTGCAGATGTAAATGAAGAGACAGGAAGAGAGACTTTAAAAGAATTCTCTGAGTATAAAGATTCAGTAGACTTTATAAAAACAGATGTTACAAATAAAAAGAGCGTTGACGATATGGTTAGATTTACAAAAGAAAGATTTGGGAAGATTAACTATTTAGTTAACAATGCGGGGATAAATATACCAAGACTCTTAGTTGACCCACAAGGAAAAGAAGAGGTAACTGAAGAGATATTCGACAAAGTAACTATGGTAAACCAAAAAGGGGCTGTTCTGTGTGCTCAAGCTGTAGTGAGAGAGATGTTAAAAGACGGAATAAAGGGAGTAGTTGTAAATATGGCATCTGAATCGGCATTAGAGGGTTCAGAGGGCCAGAGTATATATGCTGGTACGAAGGCTGCTCTATATTCCTATACTAGGAGCTGGGCAAAAGAGCTTGGAAAGTACGGTATAAGGGTTGTTGGGGTTGCCCCTGGTATTCTTGAACCAACAGCGCTGAGAACCCCAGAGTATGAAAGGGCTCTAGCCTATACAAGGGGCATAACGGTAGAAGAATTAAGAAGGACTTACGAGTCTGTATCTATCCCATTAAAAAGGGTTGGAAAATTAGAAGAGGTAGCAAATCTTGTCTGTTTCTTAATCTCAGACCTAGCAAGCTATATAACTGGAACAGTAATAAACATCTCCGGTGGAAAATCAAGGGCATAGTGTAGAAAAATTTTCTCCCCCTATAACTTCTCTTATTGAGAGGCTATAGGGGGAGGGTTTATAGAAATCCTTCTAGTTTCCATAATTAGAATGTCTTTAGAAGTGTTCCTATAGAAGATAGCACCAATAGAGCAGAGAGTCCGAAGAATACTACGAGTAACTTCTTCATCATCTTGTTTCACCTCCTTCTCTAAAATTTTTATCTTTCGATATTAATAATAAAAGAATAAGTTTAAGAGATAACTAAGAGTAATTTAAATATCTTTTAAGATTAGTTTAAGAGAAGATTAAAAAGATAATAGAACTTGAGGCTTACTTTTCAAAGTTATAAATGTTACGCACATGCAAATAATTCTTGTGAATGTTCGTATATTCTCTCTGCAATATTATTAATTCTTTCATAATCTACTCTGGCGTCAACTATATCCAATAACATTCTTTTTATTTCTGTCTTGATTTTAGCCCTTACAGTGTCTTTTTTATTCCAGTCCACAATCTTGACATAATATCCAAGTTTTTTAATTACTTCCCTTGCAATGCGTTTTATTTCCTCCTCATTTTTAAAAATTCCTCTTTCCTCCATTAGCATATCGTAAAAGGAAAGTTCCTCTTCGCTCAAATCTAACATCTTTCCTTCATCAATTTTTTTCCTGATTTCTTTTGCAATTTGTATCAACTCATCGATAACTTCAGCTGTATTAAGGAGTTTAACATTATAGTTATCTATTAAATTTTTTAACATTTCATACAAAGTATTATATCTAAAAGGATTTATTCTCATTTTTACTTTTAGTTCATCATTTAATAATTTATATAGTAACTCCATTGCATAGTTTTTTTGTTGCATATTCTTAAGTTCTGCAAGAAACTTCTCGTCGAGAATTGAAATATCAGGTTTTTCTTTTTGAAGTAGAGAGAAAATATCTACTGGTTCCTCTGCAGATATACTTTTGGAAATTAACTGATTTATTTCATACTCGATATCTTTTGATACTCCAAGTTTTGCTGTTGAGTATTTTACAATCATCTTTTTGATCATCTCAAAAAATCTTATATCGTCTTTTATTTTTATTGTTTCAGGATTAGGACTTGCAAGGGCATATAGTTTCTTAAGTGCTAAAAAGTTCTTTATGAAGGTTTTCTTTTTCTCGTCTGTATCTAAAAGATTGTAAGCACTTATAGTAATTTGAGCAAGCTCTTCAGGTTTTAGGTATTTCCAATTTTTGTAATCTAAACCATAAAACATAGAAGAGACTATATCATACTTTTCTTTTAATAAGTTGATGACCATATTTATGTCAGTGAGAATTTGTTCTATAGTTTCTTTTGTATATATGCTAAGTGACTTCCTTAGATTATCGGCAATTCCTATAAAGTCAACAATGAGTCCTGCTGGTTTATCTTTAAATACTCTATTTACTCTTGCTATAGCCTGCATAAGACTATGGTTTTTCATTGGTTTATCGAAATACATAGTGTGAAGGCAAGGTACATCAAAACCTGTAAGAAGCATATCTACAACAATGACCATCTTAGGATCTCTTTCTGGATTTTTGAAATTGTTTAATAACTCTTCTAATTCATATTTCTTTCTTATGTGTGGACGAAAATCTGGTGGGTCTTTTTGCTTATCTCCAGACATTACGATTTCGACAGGAAAAGAGGGAGAAATTTTCTTAATTTCATTCCATAATGCGACAGCAACTTTTCGTGAGATAACCACGATCATTCCCTTTCCTTCTAATTCTTGGACTCTTTTGTTAAAATGTTCAACTATATCTTTAGCTATTTTCTTTAGTCTTTCTGGGTTCATAATGAGTTGTTCGAGCCTTGCATATTTTCTTTTTAAATACTCTTTGGCTTCTGGTAAAAGATCTCCTGAGATTTCTTCAAAGTCTTCATCTATAAACTCATTGGTAAGATGAAGTTCTGATAACCTTGCCTCATAGTAAATTGGAACAGTAACTTTATGTCTTAATGACTTATCCATCGAATAAATACTTATAGGTCCTCCAAAAACCAGATAGGTATCTCTATCCTCATACTCAATAGGGGTTGCTGTGAAACCCATAAGAGATGCATTAGGGATTGCCTTTCTTAGATTTTGGGCAAGTTGTCTATACTGGCTTCGGTGTGCTTCGTCTGCAATTACGATTATATTTCTTCTATCAGTTAAGAATGGATATTCTTCAGAATTTTTTGTCCCAAATTTTTGGATTGTTGCAAATACTATTCCTCCTGAGGCTCCTTTAATTATCTCTTGTAGATTTCTTATACTTTCAGCTTGCCTCACAATTGGCATTTGAGAGAATAAAGAATAGAGTTGCTCATCCAGATTCTTTCTATCTGTAATAAAAAGCAAAAGAGGATTTTCAAGTTCTTTTATCTTTAATACTTTTCTTGCATAGAAAAGCATTGTAAGGGATTTCCCAGAACCTTGAGTATGCCAGATAACTCCTATTCTTCTCTCTTCTGGAGTTTTTCCTTCAAGAACGCAATTTTTTGTTCTTTCGATTGCCTTTTTTACTGCATAAAATTGGTGGAACATTGCAATTTTCTTTTCATAATTTTCTCCTGCTTTTTCATAAAAAACAAAATCGTTAATAAATTCGACTAGATGCTCTTTTCTAAAAAGTCCTTTTATCAGAAGTTCAAGAGAAGTTAATTCCTTTCCATTATAAATAAAGTGATATTCTTCATCTTCCGTCTTTTTAACTTTAACATCATCATCACTTAAAATTCCTTCCCACACAAAGAATCTTTCCCAATCACTTGTAGGAGAACCGTATTTCGTTTCATATCCGTCAGAGGCAACTATGATTTGAGAGTATGAGTAAATCTGAGGAATATTACTTATCTTTAACTTATGATCTTCATATGCATTCTTGGCTGTTTCATCTGCATTGAAATTTTTAAACTCAAAAATACTGATAGGTAAACCATTTATGAAAACAACAAGGTCTGGTATTCTATACAAATTATTTTCATATTGATATTCTACTTTAAACTGATTTGTGACAAGAAAGTCATTATTTAAAGGGTCATCAAAATCTATTAGCTTAACAATTCTGGTTTTTTCTTCCTTGCCTTCTTTAAATGTAAGTTTTACACCATTAGTTAAAAATTCATAAAAATCCTTTCCCTTTATTATGAAATCTGGATGTTCGAGCTCTTTTACACGTTTATAAGCCTCTTCTGCAAGTTTGTCATCAAGCCATGGGTTAATCCTTTTTATCGCAAAAATAAACATGTTTTTTAAAATGACATCTCTATAAGATTCTCTCTCATTGTTATCTGGTATAAGTTCTGAACCATGGATGTAACTATATCCAAGCTCTTTAAACCATTTTATGGCAGGCTGTTCTACCATGTAATCTTCAGTGAGATATGCGGTCATATTTCCTCCACCCTTAATTTACCAAAAACAAGAAGCGGTAAAAGTATATCACGAATCTTTTTAAGAGTCATAATTTGTTTTTGGTTGAGAATGATTTTTTGAAATAAAGGTTCAACAAGGGATTGAAAGGAATTTAAAGTTTTTTCATTAGGTAAAATTATTTCGATTGACTTTAGGAAGTCTTTATCCAAATGAGGAATTGCAGAACCTGTTCTATGTTCCATAATTTCCTCTTCTAAAAATTTTAAAGCTAAATAAATATAGTTTTTTAAACTTTCCTTCTGGATTTTTAAAGTTAATAATGTGGAACCAAGCACTCCTTGTTGGTATCTTAAGATTTTTCCTGAACTTTCCCCATCTGCAACGATACAAACATCCATCTCATTAATAAGAGGTTCTTTTTCAGTTGTCCAATATTTGATTTCACCTGTTTTAAAGGTTTCGATTAACAAATAAGGATAGTGCTTATCTGTTGGTATTTCATCAATCTTACATTTTTTACCTTTGATAAGAGTGCAAAGATGCTCTAATCTTTTTACTTCCCACCCTTTTGGTATCATTCCAAGTTCACTATCTACAAATTCTCCATCCTTAAATGGCTCAAAATCAATGAACCAACTTTTAAAAATTGCAATGGCAGTTTTTTCAAGAATTTCATTTTGCTTTTTCTTTACCTCAATTAAGTCGTCAAAGTAAAAAAGCACAGTCGCAATGCGAGATTGCTCGGAAATGTCGGTATTGGGAATCAAAATTGTATCTAAAATAGAACGATTTATTCCACCCTGAGCGCTTCCTGAAATTGAACCTTCTATTTGAGTTTGTCCAATTTCAGATTTTAAAAAATGATAAAGAAACCGAGAATTGTATTTACTAGGTTCTGTCTTTAACAAAAAAACATGTTCATTAACCATTGCTTTGCCTTCTGGAATTTCTTGAATATAAGCAAGTTTACCAATAGTGGCTCCATCTTTAACTAATAAAATATCTTCACTTTCTATCTTTCCATGTTTTAATGAATTGTAAAAGTTTTCATTAAATCGTAAGCAATTTTCGAGTACTAAATCCCCATCCCAAGATATATTTTCTCCACCAATACTCAATATTCCATTTGGATTATGTGCAATACTGCCGCCCTTAGGTCTATTTCCGCTTTCTAAACTTCTTAACACTTCTTCGAGCTTCTTTACCTCCCAATCCTTTGGTATCTCCCCAATCTCCGTTTCCTTAAACTCAGTTTCCCAACGGAATTTCATGGCGAACCTCCAGCCTATTCTTATCAACTCTCAGGCTTTCAAATGTCCGATATATGTCCGATATGTGTCCGATATGTCCGATAAATGTCTTTTTTATTTATTAAACACATAGACTCTTCCCTTTTTATCTCCAATTGCTTTCAAAATCCCCTTTTCGGTAAGCTCCTGTAAATCCCTATATAAGGTTTTTGAAGATACTACACCAATAATAGACTCGTAATTACTCAAATTTATCTTCCCCTTCTCTTTTACATACATTACCGCTTTTATCTGTCTTTCGTTTAATCCTAAACTTCTTAAATATTCCTCTGTGTAAATATCCTTTCTAAAATAAACAGAGAAACCTCCCATTTCTTCTTTAAATTCTGGTTCTGGAAGGTTGGCTTTTTTCATTTCGTCAATCATTCTGCCTATACCTGAGCCTACCTCTTCAATAAAACCAGCAAGATAAAAAATATGCACTATTAATGGATTTCTTGGAACTGATGGATGGGGTTTTGTTAGTTGTTCTATTGTAATTCCTTCAGGAAGGCCACCAATGTTGTAAAACCAAATATAATCATCATAGATTTTTACCTGTGTCTGAACATTCCATTTAAAATAGTCCCTGTGAATCAGAGCATTTATTAAGCCTTCTCTTATCGCAGGAAGCGGATAATCCCATATTTCTTCCCTTTGAAGCCCTGTAATTTCATACTTAACATTTAAAAAATTCTTAATTGCCTCTTCTCCTTGAATTACTTGTGTAAAAAGATTTCCATTTATAAGTCTATCGCCGACAATTGTGCTTTCGTTTTTTAATCTAACTATCCTTAATACTGCATTTACAAAATATTTCTGAGGGTCTTTTCCAAATAACATTAATGCAGCATTTGTTAAATTTCCGTTTATGGCCAATTTTAAATGTTCAAAAAGAACTCCTATTTCCACATCTTTTTCAAAAATTAATAGTCTATTCTTTGCCCTTGCCATTCTCAAGAATAGTCTAACAGTCTCATCATCTATTTCATTAAGATTAGCAGTTTCATTGATAATACCATCCCAGTTAGTACCTTTTATAAAAAATTCTTTAAGTCTTTCAGGGTTCATTTCTCTTGTAGTATTTCCAACTCTTTCATAATATTTACCTTTAAAAGAAATTGGGATGTTGGATTTGTTAACACTGATTTCAACGATTTGTTTTCCATCTATTTCTCTAATTTCAATATCAGGATGAATACTAAGTTCTGATACTATTTTTTCAGTTATATCTCTTAAAGTATTGTTATTTATTTCAAATCCTTTTATATTGCCATCATCATCTACACCAAGAACAACTTTTCCTCCCTGTGTGTTTGCAAAAGCACATAATGCCCTTAAAGCATTTTCTCCGAAATTCTCCTTCAATTCTATATTTCTTGTTTCTAATAATTCCCTTATATCTTCCATCCCAACGTCTCAAATACTTCTCTTACCTTCTCGGTTAGTTCTGCCTCTTGCTTTAAAAGTTCTGATAATTCTTCGGAGTATCTTTTCATCTTTTCTTCAAAGGGTTCGTCGTCTTCATCCATCTTAATTCCAACATATCTTCCTGGTGTTAGTACATATCCATTTTTAGCAACTTCTTCAATTGTTGCAACCTTTGCAAAACCAATCTCATTTATTTCTTCTTCATCTTCCCCTCTTTCGAACATTCTAAACTTTTCAACTATTTTATTTATATGCTCTTCTGTAAAAACATTTTGTCTTCTTGAGATAGGCTTAAACATCTTTTTGGCATAAATAAAAAGGATTTTCCCTTTCATATGTTCTGGTTTTGATTTTCTTAAAAACCATAATGAAGCAGGAAGCGAGACAGTATAAAACATTTTAGGAGGTATTGCAATTATTCCATAAACAAGGTCATCTTTAATTATCTTTTCCCTGATCTCTCCCTCAACCCCTCCACCAGATAAAGCTCCATTTGCCATTACAAATCCTGCCTTTCCGTTTGGAGCAAGGTGATAGATATAGTGCTGTATCCAGACAAAATTGGCATTATTTTCAGGAGGAATTCCATATTTAAATCTTGGATCATTGGGTTTTACTCTTTCTCTTCCCCAGCCACTATCGTTAAAAGGGGGATTTGAAACAACATAGTCTGCTCTTAAATCGATAAATTTATCATCGTGATATGAATCTCCCCATCTTATATCTCCCTCAGCACCTCTTATTGCTAAGTTCATTTTGCACATTTTCCAAACAAACTCTTTTGACTCTTGTCCGTAAATTGATAATTTTTCTTTTCTAACTCCTTCTTTTTCAAGTCTTTCAAGGGCAGAAACAAAGAATCCACCAGAACCGCAGGCAGGGTCAAAGATTCTCCCTTCTTTTACATCCAAAATCTCAACTATAAGTCTTGTCAGAGAACGTGGAGTGTAGAATTCTCCACCTTTTTTGCCCTCTGCTTCTGTAAACTTTCCAAGGAAATATTCATAGATTCTTCCAAAGATATCTTTTCCCAAGTGACCATTATCAAATTGAATTTCAGAAAAAAGATTGATTAAATAAGCAAAATCATAATTATCAAGATTTACCCTTGAGTATATTTTAGGTATAACATCTTTTAGTTGTTTAGGATGTTTTTCTTCGAGTTCAGAAATTGCCTCATCAATAATTTCACCAATATTGGGTTGGTTAGCATTTTTCTTTATGTAATCCCATCTTGCCTTTTCAGGAACATAAAGAGTGCCATTTGCAAGATACCACTCCTTGTCTTCGCAGACTCTACTTTTAAATTCTTCTGGGGCTTTTAATGTTTTATCCTGTTGGATTTCTATTCTTTTTTCCTCAAAGGCAAAAGAAAGGTATCTCAGGAATATGAGTCCAAGAACAATATATTTGTACTCGTGAACTTCAACTTTCTTCCTTAAAGTATCAGCAGCCTTCCAGAGTTTGTCCTCAAAATTTAGTTCTTTTTCTTTCATAATAAACCTCTCCTCGTTCATTTGCTATAAATGTTAAATCTAGATTATATCCCTCATATCCTATAAACTGTTATCCTATCTAAAGTTACTAACAGCTTTTAATATTATATCTTCCTAATATCCCTCTTTCAAGCTATTTAAAAGCCTAATCCTTAATCAAATTTTTATCTCCTGGAAACTTTACTTTATCTTAACCTTATGTGGGGCAGGCAAAAGCCTGCCCCAATTTTCTTACTTCATAACTAGGTATAAAAACTCTACATCGCCAGACTTTACCAGGTAATCTCTCAAGACATTGGAGAATGCTATATTTACCTTTTCCCTCCTACCTAAAATATACCTTGACCTAAATGGGCAGGGTTCTTTATCTAGGTAGACACCTTGTGCCTCTAACGTTATGTCGCTCTTTAGGTCGTTCACAAGGCTTATACTAAGGGATATCTCGTCTGCAGATATAGTCTGAGAAAATTCTTTAAAGATTCTGTCTTTTAGACTGTTAAAGATCGAATTATTAAAACTTAAAGCTAGCTTCAATCCTTCTTTATCATCTATAAGCCTTACTAAGAACATAGAATAACTAAGTCCTTTATCTTGTCTCTGATCTTTTATTAGTGGGATGTTCACCTGTGCCACGTAGTAATTATTAAATCCGTCCTGTTCATATGATACCCTGCTAACTCTACCAAAGTAATCTTGTAACATCATCGTTATTCGGTCCTTATTTTCTATATAAGAATCTTTAGAGATTATCTCTAGCTTTATGGTTGAAGGAATGAAGATTGAATTATTTGTCCCTCCCTTTAGATCTACTAAATCACTCACATAGATCTCTGGAGAGAGAAAGATCCCACAGCCCTGTAAAAATAAAATAGATAGAATTAACAGGGCAGTCAATAACAAAATCCTTTTCATCTTACATCATCCTCCTTTAAAATTTTTAACTTCTCTAAGGAGGATTCTATAACGCCTGAGGGTCAGGGAATGTCCCTAAAAATACACCTTTACCCCTCTGTTTTGGAGGGTTTGGATGTTATTCATATCGTCAAAACCTGGAGTAAGGTCTAGAAAGTTATTCTGAATATATACTGTGTCTCCCTGCCCTAGTCCAAAATTATTTACCAAAGGACTAATATCACTTATCTGATTATTACTAAGGTTTAGCCAGCGTATACTGGTAAGATTAATTAAAGGTCTAATATCACTTATAAGGTTTGAGGCAAGGTTCAGTTCTTGAATTCTAGTAAGGTTGCCTAGTGAATCAATATTGCTTATCTGATTTTGACTGAGGCTCAACTCTCTAAGATTAATAAGTTTGGATAAGGCACTTGTATCAGTAATTCTATTCGATGAAAGGTTTAAGACCTGTAGATTAGTTAGTCTTACTAGTGGGTTTATATCGCTTATCTTATTAAATGGGAGCCACAATTCTTGAAGATTGGTAAGATTAGACAATGCAGTGATATCTTCTATCTGATTTGAACCGAGATTTAACTTTCGAAGATTAGTTAGATTTGCTAATGGGGTAATATCACTTATCTGATTCTTCCCAAGGCTTAATTCCCGTAGGTTAACAAGCTTTGCTAGTGGTTTAATATCAACTATCTTATTGTCATCAAGGTATAAAGATTGCAAGTTGATTGCATATTCTAGTCCAGACAGACTTCTTATATTTCTAGAACTAGCCTTTAAGGTCTTTAATTCTTTAATCTTTGCCATTGTGATAACTTGACCAGCTTGGACTTTCAGTGCGCTTCGCACTGCCTGTTCTAGTTTAGAGTCGCTAAATGATACCACCTCTTGTCCAACAGCTAAAGTTATCTTAAGCTCTACAATATTCAAAATGAGGATTAAAAGAAACACTAGAAAACCTGAATATCTTTTCATTAAAAATTCCCTCCTATATTATCAGTTACCAATAGATTAGACGGTTATAGAAGGTCTTTTATTTAATACTTAAATAATTTCTCCAGAGGAAAAGGAATCTTATCCCTGTGTCTTAAAAGGAACTCTCTATTCTTTCTGTCTCTATACTGAACCAAAGCCCTCTGTAGTCTTCTCTCTTCATATGTCTTTGCTACGTAAATCTTTTCTCTTCTCGATGTATGATATCCTGTATAGAAGGAACAGGAGGCTAGAGTAAGAGGGAGCGGGGTATAGTCTTGAATCTGCTCCAAGTAATGTCCCAATCCCTTTACATATATGGCTAGGTCCCATGCATCCTCCAATGTAGCTCCAGGATGTGCGGATATAAAATATGGGATAATGTATATCTCCTTCCCTAACCTCTTTATGGTCCTTTCAAAAACAGAAACAAATCTCTCATAGACTTCAAATTTAGGTTTTTTCATAATCTCAAGGACGTGATCTTTGATATGTTCAGGAGCAGTAGATAAGTGTCCTCCAATATAGCCACCTTTAATTATCTCACTTATATAATTTTCATCTTTCAAGGCAAGGTCATACCTTATTCCAGAGGCAATAAATACATGTTTCACTTTTGGAATTTTTCTGATCTTCTCTAAAAGTCTAAGTTGAGGTGAAAAATCTACCTCTAAATATTTACAAATGCTGGGGAACAGGCAATCTCTAGTTGGGCATGAACCAGGAACTTTATAGAGTTTACATCTTAGTCTATACATATTGGCTGTAGGTCCACCTACGTCATCAATTGTTCCATCAAACCAGTCACTTCTAGCCAAGTTGTATGCCTCTTTTAATATAGATTCCTCACTTCTAGAGACTACCTGCCATCCCTGATGAAGATTAAGTGAACAAAAGGTACAACTTCCAAAACATCCTCTATGCGAAACAATAGAGGTCTTTACTGTATCCAATGCTGGGATCCTTTCTTTATAAGATGGATGAGGGAGTCTTTGAAATGGCAAAGAATATATAAGGTCGAGGTCTTCAGTAGTATAGATAGGGGGTGGATTTTGGATAATATATCTCCTCCCATCTCTCTGCACCAAAGTCTTTCTCTTTTTCATACCTTCTAGGAGTAACATCTGAAAGTCAAAGTATCTATCCTTATCTAGAGACATCTCTTCAAATGGAGGAAGCATTATATAATTCTTATCTCTAAAAAGCTCATCAAACTCCCTCTCACTTAAGACATAGACAATTCCGGGTATCTGATATATCTCATACCAAGACCTTCCTAAGGCAAGACTCTTGGCAATCTCTACTATCTGTTTCTCCCCCATCCCATAAATGACTATCTTCGCTCTAGAGTCTAAGATAATAGAATGCCTTACCTTATCCTCCCAAAAATCGTAGTGAGAAAATCTTCTTAAACTAGCCTCAAGTCCACCCAATATGATTGGAACATCTGGATATATTTCATGGACAATATTTGAATAAACTATCGTGGCTCTATCTGGTCTTCTACCAGGAACTCCACCCGGAGTATAGGCATCCCTATCTCTTTTTCTCCTATTTGGAGTATAGTTTGCAACTAGAGAATCTACGCTTCCTGCAGTGATACCAAAAAAGAGTTTAGGTCTTCCTAAAATTTTGAAAGTTTCCTTATCTTTCCAATCTGGTTGGGGAAGAATACCTACTTTAAATCCATAATGCTCAAGGATTCTTCCAATTACCGCTGAACCAAAAGATGGATGATCAACATAGGCATCCCCTGTAACTATTATTACGTCTAACTCTTCCCAACCTCTTTTTTGGGCTTCTTCTAAGGTAACGGGCAAAAAGTCAGACATCTATCTCCTTTTTACCAATGAGGCTAAGTGTCTTGCAAGCCTGAGGCTCTCGGAGTATTCATCCTTATACCTATAATCAAGCTCAATAGTCATAAAAGCTTGAGATATTTCTAGTTTTGAGAAGACTTCTTCTAATGGAATGTTTCCCCAACCTAGGGGAAGATGCAAGTCATCCAATCCATAGACAATCTGAAACATATATGGTAGACTTTCATCCATATAGTTTGGTCTTCCAAAAGAATCATACACGTGAAGACTTTTTATATATGGAGACGCAAGCATTATTGATGAAAGGTAATCAAACCCAAAATAGGTAGATGCTACCCTTGCATGTCCAAAATCAAGGGTAATACCAATATTTGGCTTATCTATCTTTGATATCTGCTCTACCAGTTTGTCTATAAGAGCACCATAGGCGTATTTCTTTCCAAACACTATGGACGGGTCTACATCAGCATTCTCAACCCCTATAAGGATATCAGTATTAGAGATTGAATCAGAAAATTCTCTCAACAATTCCCTCTCCATAGCTTTTAAATCTTCAAGTAGAACCTCATCTTTTGCATAATCAGCTGGTACCTTCCCTGCATGATAAACTAAAATTTTTCCTCCGATCTCATAGGTAAATTCTAAAGATGCTCTAAAAACAGCCTTTTGAAGACTAATATTTTTAGAATCCATTAGATTAAGAAAATCAGGGGCATGAACTGTATAATTCAACTTGAATCGCTGGAGAATATTCTTAATCCTCTCTAATCTCTTTTTATTGATATTTCCCCCTACAATTACATCTAATCCGTGAGGTGGAATCTCTACATGGTCAAAACCCACAGTCTCAAAGAGTGCTAACCACCTTTCTAGTTTCTCTAGGTCTCCCTCCCACATTGCATAGTTTCCATTTATTCCTACACTCTTAATAGGGCTATTAGAAGCACTAGTCTCCATATCTAATCTCCTTTCTGAATATAAGATTTTAATAAGATTTTAGCACAGATACTCAGAATATGATATCTCTAACTGAGTTATTTGTAAGCTTAATAACGTCTATTGACAAATTTCTAAGTATCTGTAGAATTTAAGTAGGAATTAATTTGAAAAATTTGTAAAGGGAGGTTAAATACAATGAGAAGATTTTTAGTTTCAGCAGTATTATTACTTTTCTTATTTGCATCTATAAGCACCGCTATGGCAGGAGGAGCTGCTACGTATAATGCCGGACTAACTATATCTGAAGATGTCACTACTGACGAGAATGGACTTATTGTATTAGATGGACTTTTCTCTATAACTACCTTTGGGAAGTTTCCAGGAGTTGATAACTTTAAAGTCTACTCTCGTTGGATAGGAAGCGGAAAACATTTGATAAAAGCCCAGATAGTAGATAGTGAGAATAAAATTATTATGGATAGTGATGATATAACATTAGAATTTGATAGAGAAAATTCGACTTACTACCAATACTTTGACTTCAATAACATCGTATTTACTAAACCAGGTATATATTGGGTTCAGGCATTATTGGATAACAATATAGCATTTAAGATCCCTTTATTTGTTGAGCTAAGTGAGGAAGAACTAGAATTTGAAGAAGCTCCAGAGATTCCAAACTTAATTCTCTCTGCTCCTGCAGGTTCTGTAAAAGAAAAGGAGAATGGTTTAACTGTAGTCTCTGGTGTATTTGAATATTTCACCTTTAAGAGATTTCCTTCCGCGTATGATTTTATCATAGCTAATGTATGGCATTCTGGAGACGGAGAATTTAGCCAGTATATAGAGTTATTAGACCCAGATGGTAATGTTATATATAAATCAGAGCCAAAGAGCTTTGAGAATGGTCCCAAGACTGTAAATGTGGTTTACGATGAACTAGAAGATATAATATTCCCTAAAGCAGGCACGTATACAGTTAAAGTCTACCTCGGCGATGAATTAACATTCGATTATCCTATATTAGTAGTGCAACAGTAAGAAGATAGTATCAAGGGGATATGTGTCCTAGAGAAGGCTTTTCTCTAATTGAACTAATTGTAGTTATGACGAAAATAAGTATCTTAGCGGTGGTTTTGACACCATATATGATTAAGACCCTAGACAGTAGAACAAAGGAAGTTGGAGTAATAAATGCAGTTAGAGCAATTCAAACTGCCCTTGAAATGTATGCTTCAGGACGAACTGATAATGCGACTTATCTAGTAGATGTAGATATTATAACTGCAACTGTAAATAGTCTAGCCAATCTAGTATCACCTGCTATAATCAATCCCTTTAATAATAAAAGGTATCTAGAGGTGGTCAAAGAAGATAACAATAAGTTTTATCTGAGTACAGATACAGCTACTATTATCCCTGGTCTAATCATTTACGAAGTTTCACCTGATGGTAAATCTTATACATTAACGCCTTATGGGGCAGATGCAAATGTAATCTATAGACTTATCCTTACCGGAGGTCGTTAACTCTAGTAATACCTTAGGCTTTACTTTATACCACTCTCATTAGTATCATTAATAATGAACTAAAAAATCCTTAGAGGAGGGATGATAGATGCGAACATTTCGCCCACTTCAGCCGTTTTTAAGCCTTTATGAACAACCAAGGCTCTACGAGTTCAAAGCAAAGACTATTGAGGAATGGAAAGAATGGAGAGGAGTTTTAAAAAATAAACTTATAGAACTTTTAGGGGGATTTCCAGATAGGATACCTCTAGAAGCAGAAGTCTTAGAAAGAAAGGAATTTGATAGTTATATAAGAGAAAGGATAGTTTTTAACAGTGCACCTGATGTAAGCGTAGTAGGATATCTACTTATACCAAAGAATGTCCAATTTCCTGTTCCAGGTGTGGTAGCTCTTCATGGTCATGGATATGGAAAGGATGATATAGTAGGAATCTGGGAAGATGGGACAGATAGAACTATACCAGATGGTTATCAAAAAGACTTTGGCATCTCACTTGTAAAAAATGGTTTTGTCACCTTTGCCATTGAACAGGCATGTTTTGGTGAAAGAAGAGAACTAGAAGATATAGCCAAGGATAAGTATCAGTCATCCTGTAGGAAGGCTTCATTCTGGGCAATGCTTCTAGGAAAAACAGTAATAGGTATGAGGGTATGGGATGTGATGAGAGCTATAGATTATCTAGAGACAAGAAAAGAAGTAAAGGCTTCTAGTATTGGTGTTATGGGGATATCTGGGGGAGGGATGACATCATTATTCTCTTCTGCCTTAGATGAAAGGGTAAAGGCAGTAGTAGTAAGTGGATATTTAAACACATTTAAGGATAGTATACTCTCTATATATCACTGTGAGTGCAACTATATCCCCGGTATATTAAAGTATGCAGAGATGTATGACATAGCTTGCCTTATAGCTCCAAGAGCCCTCTTAGTAGAGAGTGGAACGAAAGATAATATATTCCCAATTAAGGCTACTGAATTTTCCATATCAAAGGTAAAGAAGGTTTATGAGTTATTAGGTGTTCCAGATAAACTTGATGTAGATATATTTGAAGGAAGACATCAAATAAGCGGAAGAAAGGCTTATGACTTTTTAAAAAGAGAACTTTCATAGTTATTAAGATGGTATAGGGCTCTCTACCTTTGGAGAGCCCTAAATTTTTAGACCTCAATGCAAGACTGTCTTAGTATTATACTGGCACTGCTTTTTTTGCCTTTATACTCTCTAGACCAGCTGATAGTATCTTTTGAGTCTGAAGGGCAAGTTCCGGATCAGATAGTCCCTCCGGCATTATATCATTTTCTACACAGTGCAAGAAGTACATAACTGCATTCTTCTCGTATGGAGGTAGTTCACCTGGAGGCATGATCTGAGGTTCCTTTCCATCTAAAAATAGAATTACTTCTCCTTTACTTACTGCTAAAGTTCCATTACTTCCATATATGACAGGATTTTCTGTAGGGACATTACCTATCTGACTCCAAGTTGCCTCTGCAATAGCCATTGCCCTATCGTATTCCATAATGAGTATTGCATTATCTTCTGCTGGTATATAATCTCTTACTAGATTCTTACCGAAAGCTATGACACTCAATGGTTTACCTAAAAGATAACCTGCCATATGAGTTCCATATCCACAGAAATCCATATAGGCACCTGCACCATTCTTCTCTGGGTCATAGAGCCAACTATAGAAATAGATAGAACACCCTATCTCCTTAGGACCTTTATGACCTGCCCTAAATCTAAACTGAAATACTTTACCTATATCTCCACTCTTAGCCATATCTAAAGCCTTCCTAATAGCTGGATTCCAACTTGTTGGCCAGTTTATCATAAGTTTTACACCACTTGCTCTTGCAGCGTTAAACATCTTTAAGGCGCTCTCATAGCTCTCAGCCATAGGTTTTTCAATAATGACATTTATTCCTTTTGATACTGCATATTCAGTAATCTCTCTGTGTTTATTATTCTCACAGGTAATCTGAATTATATCTAGTTTCTCCCTGTCTATGAGATCTTCATAGGTATCATAGAACTTATCAACTCCAAAATCCTTTTTTGCTCTCTCCCTGAGTGGCTCATGAGACTCTGCTATACCAACTAACCTTACATTAGGCTGTTCGAGCCAATTTCTGAGAAGCCCCCAGATATGGTCATGGTTTAATCCTGCAACACCAACATTATAAATCTTTGCCAAAAGAAATCACCTCTCTTTTTTAGAATTAGCTATATTATAACAGAAATTTAATGTTATAATCAGTTATGTTAAAACAGATATAAGGAGGGGATTAATTTGGTTGTAAAAAGAATAGTATATATAGCGCTTCTTGCTGGATTAAGTATAGTCCTTACTAGAATTTTATCTCTAAGAATTCCTATTGGAGGTATAGAAGGAGTAAGGATAGGATTTGGTCCCCTGCCAATAATTATTGCTAGCTTCCTCTTTGGACCAATAGAAGGAGCTCTATGCGGTGCAGTCTCTGATATTGTAGGATACATTATAAATCCAATGGGTCCATATGTCCCTGCATTTACTATTATCTCGGCAATAAGAGGGGTATTGCCAGGACTTTTAACTATCAAAAACGAGAAATTAACATTCAAAGACTATCTTTTTGCAATAGCTATAACACAGGCTTTGACATCTATGCTACTTGTTCCTCTGAGTTTAAATATCTTATTAGAGCTCCCCTTGAAACCAGTCCTTATACCTGCTATCATATCACAGGCTTTTTTAATCCCTATATATAGTTTCTTGTCTATGGAAATAGTTAATATTCTCTTGAACAGATTTAAGATACCAATATTAAGATGATAAATAGGAGGTTTACTTTTGGGATGACTGAAGTCAAACTTATAATACATGGAGGAGCAGGAGATATACCTGAAGACATACTTAAGATCTATCAGAAGAATCTAAAAAGTATATGGGAGGTAGGTCACAAACTCTTGGAAGACGGATGGGACTCTCTTTCAGTTGTAGAAAAAGTGATAACTCTTATGGAGGATAGTGGGGTATTTGATGCAGGTATGGGTTCTTTTCCTAATAAAGAAGGCTATATAGAAATGGATGCTAGTATTATGACCTCTGATGGAAGAGCTGGAGCGGTTGGCGGAGTTAGAACGGTAAGGAACCCTATTAGACTTGCTAGGCTAGTTATGGAGGAAACTCCTCATGTTATGCTGGTAGGAGAAGGGGCAGAGAGATTTGCAGAGAGGTATAACCTCCCTCCTTTTATCCCTAAAGAGACTCCTAGTAAATTTTCAACAGATACCGTAGGAGCAGTAGCTATAGATAAAAGAGGTATTATAACTGCAGGGACATCTACTGGTGGTATAAAAGGGAAGCTCCCTGGCAGAATAGGTGATAGTCCGATAATATCTGCAGGAACATATGCATCGTTCTGGGGAGGGATATCTGCTACAGGCTTAGGAGAAGATATAATAAAGTTTGGATTGGCAAAAAAGATAGACATACTCCTAAGGCAATTTTCAGCTCAGGAAGCAGTGGATATGGTGGTGAGTGAAGGAAAGATGAAGGGACTAGAGTTTGGAGTTATCGTATTAGACAGAAAGGGTAATATAGGGGTAGGATATACTACTAAATCTATGGCTTGGTATCCAAGATGAAAAAATACTATATATCACAACTTAAAGAAGGGATTCTTTTAGAAGGAGTACCGTTCGTAGTACTAAAAAAGTCTATTGGATCTAGCAAAAATGGAAGAAGTTCTCTTATCCTTACATTAGGGGATAAAACAGGTTCTATACTCGCTAGAAGATGGGATTACGAAGGTAAGGACATATCTATAGGGGTGGTCTATGAGGTTAGCGGTAGGGTTATCATATATAATAACAATACAGAGATAGCTTTGGAAAATATAAATCCTACAAATCAATTCGATCCAAAAGATTTTATTCCTCAGAGTCCAAGAAATTCTCTAGAGTTATTGGAAGATTTAAGGAAAATAGTAAATACTGTAGAAGACCAAGGTATAAAAGAACTTATCAGATTATTTCTAGAAGATGAAAAGTTTCTAAGGGGTTTTCTCCTTGCACCTGCTGGTAAGGTGATACATCACGCATATATAGGAGGTCTCATAGAACATACATGGGAAGTATGTAAGATTGCATTAACAGCAGGAGAGATGTATCCCGAAATGAATAGAGATTTAATAATAGCTGGTTCAATACTACATGACATAGGTAAAGTAGATGAATTAACATACAGTACTCAGATTGATTATTCTACTAAAGGCAGACTCTTGGGGCATATATTTATAGGTGCTATGGCAGTGAAAGAGAGAGCTAGAAACATAAGTGCATTATCTCCATCCTACCTTCAACAGCTATTGCATATAATACTCAGTCATCATGGAGATTATTCCACAGGATCCCCGATTTTACCTATGACTCTTGAAGCAGAAACAGTTCACAGGGCAGACTATTTAAGTGCCCAGGTAAATAGATTTTATAATATACTCAAGGATAAACCAGAAGAGCGCTGGGTAAAGGGAGATAATCTATTAGGAAGACAATTGTATAAGAGCAAGATAAAAAATCTAACTGTAGAAGAGATTATAATGTCGGAGATAGAAAGACTTGAGGAGGAAGAATAAAATTGAAGAAGGAGAGGGCTAAATGGCTAAGATAATAGATGGAAAGAAAATAGCAGAAGATATTTATAAGGAACTTAAAGAAGAGGTGAGTAATCTCAAAGAAAAACCTGGATTAGCAGTAGTATTAGTTGGAGATGACCCTGCATCTATAGTATATGTAAGAAACAAGGAGAAGGCATGTAAAAAGCTGGGTCTAAATTACAGACTTTTAAAATTTCCACAATCTGTAGATAAGAAAGAGCTAATATCAAGTATAGAAGCTCTGAACAATGACAAAGAGATAAATGGTATTATAGTTCAGATGCCTCTACCTGAACATCTAGACCCCTTTGAAGTTGTATCTGTAATAGATCCATTAAAAGACGTAGATGGTCTTCATCCCGACAATCTTGGTAGACTTCTAAGTGGTAAACCTAGGATTATACCATGCACACCTTTAGGAGTTATTGAGTTATTGAAAAGAGAAAATATAGAAATTAGAGGCAAATCCGCAGTGATAGTTGGAAGGAGTAATCTTGTAGGAAAACCTCTTTTTCATCTGCTACTATCTCTTGATGCAACGGTAACGGTATGTCACTCTAAGACGGTCGATTTAAAAAAAGAGACTTCTAGAGCGGATATACTTGTATGCGCTGTAGGTGTGCCTAGACTTATAACTGCAGATATGGTAAAAGATAGGGCTATTGTTATAGATGTTGGTATAAACAGAGTAGATGATAAACTTGTAGGAGATGTGGATTTTGAAAATGTCTCTAAAATTGCCGAGGCGATAACACCAGTTCCTGGTGGAGTCGGACCTATGACGGTAGCGATGCTAATGAAAAATGTCATTACTGCTTATAAATTGCAGAAAGGTGAAATATGAATATAACTAAGCTCAAGATAAGAGGAAGAATAAAGAGACTATTTAAAAGCTATCCAAGAGAGTTGCTTGATAGATGGGGAGATATTATTCAAGACGAGGCTATAAAACTTATAGAATCCTATAAGGTAATAATGAGTTATGTAAGTTTACCGAGTGAAGTACCAACATTTAAAATATTAAAAAAGGTTCTGAGTGATAAGAAGATCTTAGTAGTACCAAAGACAGTGGGCGAAGATATTATTCCTGTTAGAATAGAAAATCTAGAGGACCTATCTCCAGGAACTTTCAATGTGCTAGAGCCTTCCAGTTCTGAAAGTTACAATATTGAAGACCTTGAAGTCATTATAGTACCAGGTGTTGCCTTTAATACAAATCGCCACAGAATAGGTCACGGCAAGGGATATTTTGATAGGTTTATAAAGTCTCTCCCAGATAAGGTATTAAAGGTAGGACTTGCCTACGACTTTCAAATAATAGATGAGGACTTTATAGATGAGTGGGACGAGGAGATGGATATCATAATAACTGAAAAAAGGAGGATTGAAAGATGAAAGTAGTCATAATTGGTGGCGGACCAGGCGGATATGTAGCTGCACTTAGAGGAGCACAACTAGGTTTAGATATTACTCTGATTGAAGAGGATAAGGTAGGAGGGGTTTGTCTTAATAGGGGATGCATTCCAACAAAGGCTCTCCTTTCAGCTAGTGAAAGATTAAGCGATATAAAGACAGCCAAGGATTTTGGCATAGATGTAAATGGTTTTACGGTAGATATAGGTACTGTATTCAAGAGAAAAGACCAAGTAGTAGAACAGTTAGTTAGAGGGGTAGAATACCTATTATCCACAAGAAAGGTAAAACTTATAAAGGGTAGAGCTAGGATACTGAGTAATACAGAGGTAAGCGTATCTAACGGAGAAGTAATAAAGGGAGATGTAATAATTATAGCAACAGGCTCTCTACCTGTTACAAGTATAGGAGGTATAAAGATAGACAATAATAGGGTCATTTCTAGTGACTATGCGCTATCTACCCCTTATATCCCCAAAGATATAATTATTGTTGGTGCAGGCGCTATTGGCGTAGAGTTTGCTACATTTTACAGAGATATGGGATCTGAGGTAAGCATAGTAGAGATGATGCCTAGGGTTGTTCCTACTGAAGACGAAGAGATATCTAAGGTTCTTGAAAGAGCTCTCAAAAAGAAGGGTATAAAACTCTATCTAAACAATACAGTAAAAGAAATAACAGAAGATGGAGTAATTCTAGATAGCGGAGAACATCTTAAAGGAGAAAAGGTTCTAATAGCAGTAGGAAGAAGACCTAATACAGAGGGGTTAGGGATAGAGGATCTCGGCATTAAGACAAATAGCAAAGGATATATAGAGGTAAACGATTATCTAGAGACAAATATACCTAATATTTACGCTATAGGAGATGTAACAGGCATATCAATGTTTGCTCATGTTGCCTCACATCAAGGGCTAATTGCCATAGAAAACATCTTAGGAAAGAAGAAGAAATTAGACTATAATGCTGTTCCAAAGGCTACATTCTGTGAGCCACAGATAGGTAGTATAGGTTTAACTGAAGAGCAGGCAAAGGCTCAAGGGATAAATCCAATCATTGGTAGATTTCCATTTAGGGCATTGGGATATGCCATCTCTATAGGTAAATGGGAAGGGATGGTAAAGTTAGTGGCAAATGAGTCAAAAGAGCTCATAGGGGCTCATATTATAGGTCCATATGCTTCTGTTCTATTAGGAGAAGTTAGTCTTGGAGTTACGAAAAGGGTAAAACTAGAAGAATTAGCAGATACTATTCATGCTCATCCAACACTTCCAGAGGCAATTATGGAAGCAAGTTTTGTAGGTTTAAATTTACCTCTACATATTGTATAATGGTATAGCTATGAAAAGAAGGGAAAATATGATACTAAAAACTATAAAGGATAAAGGTTTAAAAATTACCCCGCAGAGACAGCTTATAGGTGAGGTATTGGATGGGAATAAGACACACCCTAGTGCAGAGGATGTCTATAAGAAGGTAGCAAGAATAGCTCCTACTGTTTCTATAGCCACCGTCTACAAAACACTAAACAGCTTGGCAGACTTAGGTGTTATACACAGATTAGATGTAGGAGATGGTAAGGCACACTTTGACCCCGATATAACACCTCATAGTCATTTTGTCTGTCTAAAATGCAAAAAGATCTATGATATTTCTACAACAATTCCTCTCCCAGATCTAGGAGAGGAATTCAAAGTGGTAAGGGCACAGGCTGTATACTATGGGTATTGCAAGAAGTGTCAAGAATTAAAGAGTGGCGAAGAGTAAACTAACCTACCATCTATATAAGTCCTTACCACATTAAGGGTTCTGTCTAAAACTACTATATCAGCCTTTTTCCCATAGGAGAAGCTACCTATAAGGGCTTCTCCTATGTTTTCAGCTGGGACTCTTGATGCCATTTCTACTGCAAACGGTAATGGTATTAGAGCCCTGTTTATCATATTTTTTACTGCAACATCCAATGTTAAGGTGCTTCCTGCTAATCTTCCATCTGAAAGCCTAGGGGCACCACTTCTAACAGTAACCTTAAGTCCTCCAAGCTCATACTCTCCATCAGAAAGACCAGTGGCGCTCATACTATCACTTATAAGGATAATGTTCTCATATCCTTTTGTCTTGTAGGCAAGCTTTATAGCAGAGAAGTGTATATGTATTCCATCAGCGATGACCTGACACTTGAGAGAATCTTCTACAAGTCCAGCTCCTATTATTCCTGGTTCTCTGTGATGAAAGGGTCTCATGCCGTTAAATAGATGAGTAATCTGACTTGCACCAGCCATCACTGCTTTAACAGTATCTTCATATGTAGCATCAGAATGTCCTAGGGACACATAGATACCCTTATCTCTTAGATACTTTATAGCAGGAATAGCCCCTGAGACTTCAGGGGCTATAGTCATAAGTCTTACTAACTTTGAAGCAGTAAGTCTCTCAAGTATCTCCTTGGTTGGCTCAACTATATACTTTTCATTCTGAGCACCCTTGTGTTTTGGGTTTATAAATGGACCTTCTAAATGTATACCAAGTATCTTTGCCCCATTCTTATTTAAGTCTTTAGCAATTTCTACTGCAGAGATAGCTTTTAGGGTAGTCTCTAAATCAAGAGTAGTCGTTGTAGGTAGAAAAGAAGTAACCCCGTGAGAAGCTAAAAATTCTGCCATCTTTACTATGCCTTCTGGATTACAATCCATAACATCATAACCCACCGCCCCATGAGTGTGAATATCCACAAATCCTGGCACAATAAAACAATCATCGAGATTTTCTATTTGGACATTGTCAGCCTCGCGAGTAAGACTATATATATGGTCGTCCTCTATCACTAGGACCCAATTATTAAATACATTACCATTAGTTACTATATTCCCTCTTAATCCAAACATCTTATTCCTCCAGTGGGAGCTTTACAGGCTCTTTTAATTCTATGGACTTATAAGCGGCTAAGGCAACTTCCATAGCCTTAAGTCCATCATAACCTGTAACCTCTACTGGCTTATTCTCTCTTATAGAATCGACAAAGCTTTTTACCATAAGAAAGTCCATATTAGAACCCCAATCTATCCATGATACGGACATCGTCTTATCACTGTATAGGCTCAAGTTCTGATTAAATATCTCAATCTCAACTGTACCCTTCTCGGAAGACATATATATGTTAACATCACCCCATGTAGGGAAAGACTTAGGTCTAGACCAGCTTGTATCAATAGTAGCAAAGACCCCATTTTCAAATAAGACACTAACTAATCCCACATCATCTGAAGGTATATCATGTAGTAGTGTATCACCCTCTGCATAGACATACTGAGCCTCACAACCTAAATACCATCTCAGTATATCCATAACATGAACAGTATGGTCCATTATAGCTCCACCACCAGCAAGAGCTTTATCTACAAACCAACCTCCTGGCATCTTACCATGGTTTGTACAGTTAAAGCCAAAGATCTTTCCAAACTCTCCTCTATCTATCATCCCTTTGACTCTTCTTATTGTAGGAGAAAATCTCACTGGAAAAGCTGTCTGGAGTTGAACTCCATACTTATTTGCTGTTTCTATCATCTCCTTAGCAGATTTCACATCAACAGAGATAGGTTTCTCACATAGTATATGTTTCTTTGCCTGAGCGCTAGCTATAACCATATCTCTATGCTTCACATTCTCTGAACAGACAACTACAAAATCAATATCCTCTGACTTCAAGAGGTCCTGATAGTCTTTATAAAATCTTGTATTAAACTTCTCTGATAATGACCTGCCTCTTACTTCATCCTCATCCGCAATAGCTACTACTTCTACATCTGAAATCCTCCTTAGACACTCTATATAGCTAAATGCATGCATATGTGCAAAACTCAGGATAGCTCCCTTCATTATATTTCACCTCCAACACTTACCGGTCTATTAGTCCTAGCAGACTCAATACATGCCAGAGCAATCTCTAAAGCTCTATATGCATCTTCTGGTGTTATCAGTGGTTCTTTATTCTCCTTTATACACTGGACAAAATGCTTTATCTCTGTAAGATACGGACTTTCTGCTATTGGACTCTCCATTGAGAAATTATTGGTTATTTCATCTTCTCTCATCACTCTTAATGATGTGGAAGAATAGTTATCATACGTTAACATTCCTTCTGTTCCTATAAGTTCATATCCAACTTTAAGAGGAGTCCCTGGTGGATTAGCCCAAGTAATCTCTACCTGAGCCATTGCCCTAGATTTAAATCTAATAGTTGCAAGTCCATAGTCTTTGTGTAAGATATTCTTCCAAGTTATAGCACTAGCATATACCCTTTCTGCATCTCCAAATATCCATCTTAGAAAGTCAAAATCATGTATTCCTGTGTCTACAAGGCATCCACCACTCATCTCTACTTTAGAATACCAGTCATTCCATTTTCCCACAGGATAAGGTCCTCCCCTTTTCATCCTCGCCATTCTAGGGATTCCTATAGCCCCTCTATCTACGAGATTCTTAGCGGTGGCAAATTCCGGGAAGAATCTTAATACGTGAGCAGTCATAAATTTTACTTCCACTTCCCTTGCAATTTTAACTATTTCTCTTGCAGACTCTAGTGTTCTGGCTATAGGTTTTTCACATATAGTATGTTTACCTGACTTCAGAGCAGAAATAACATCATCAGCATGAAAAGGTGTCGGGGTGCATATGTCTATAATGTCGATATCTGATCTTTTTATAACATCATTACTTGAATCAAAAACATCTGCATTGTATATCTCTGCCAATGCCTCTGCCTTATCAACCTCTATATCACATATAGCCTGAATCTTTACATCATCTATCTTAGACCAACAATCTGCATGCACTCTACCCATTCCGCCAGCACCAATAATTCCTACCTTTAACATAGTCTTCCCTTCCTTTCTTTTTAACTAAGAACTTTCGAGTTCTTTAGCTCTCTCACAACTAATTCTAATCATATCATATATTGTTCCTTTTACCCCTGCACTTTCTAAAGCCCAGATCCCCCTAGATGTAGTGCCTCCTGGAGAGGTTACACTAAGCCTAAAAGAATTTGGGGGGACACCTTTCTCTTTTAGATATGCAGAGGTTCCCTCAAATATGCTCAGTGTAAGCTTTAAAGCAGTATCGTATGGTAAGCCTCCATATACACTAGCCTCTGTAAATGCCTCTATAAGATATGCTACAAAACCAGGACCACTACCGTTTAATGCTGTCATAACATTCATTAGAGATTCCTTAACCTCTACGACCTCTCCAAAATCCCTAAACCAGGAGATAAATAACTCCTTCTTTACCTCATCTACCTTATCATTGCAAGCAAATGGGATAAAACTACTATTTATGCTACATAAAAGGTTAGGCATAATTCTTATTATAGGACTTTCCTGTAAAGTTCCCTCTATCTTTTTTATTGGGACACCTGCCATAATAGAGACAACTATTGTATCTGAAGACGGCATGATGTCTAGATTGGAAAAGTCCTGCGGTTTTACTGCAATGATGACAATTTCAGCATTAGTAATATCTTGGATATCACCAGCTATATCTATACCAAATCTTTCTTTTACAAAATTACGCCTATCTTCTTTTATATCAAACCCTATAATCTCTTTAGAATTTCTCCCCTTATTCTTCCACCCCTCAATCAGTGCAGAAGCCATATTCCCAAGACCTATAATCCCTATTTTATATCTCATTCTCTTATCTGTCCCTCTCCATAAATTATATACTTAGTAGTTGTAATCTCTTCTAATCCCATCGGACCTCTTGCATGAAGTTTCTGCGTGCTTATTCCTATCTCTGCACCTAAGCCAAACTCAAAGCCATCGGTAAATCTGGTAGATGCATTTACATATACACAGGCAGAATCAACTTCATTGAGGAACTTTCTAGCATTAAAGTAATCCCTAGTAACAATACTATCAGAATGCTTACTCCCATATTTGTTTATATGGGCTATCGCAGAATCAACATCTTCTACAACCTTTACCGCTATAATAAGATCCAGATACTCTGTATACCAATCTTCCTCTGTAGCAGGGATAACCCAAGGGACTATCTCTCTAGTCTTTGGACAACCTCTAACTTCAACACCTGCATTCTTCAATCTCTCTAGCATCTTAGGAAGGAATTCTCTGCTTATCTTCTCATGAACCAAAAGGGTCTCTATAGCATTACACACACCTGGTCTTTGAACCTTTGCATTAAACGTAATCTCTTCTGCCATATCTAAGTCTGCACTTTCGTCAACATAGACATGGCAATTTCCAACACCAGTTTCGATGACAGGCACGGTAGATTCTCTTCTAACAGTCTGTATAAGATTAGCTCCTCCCCTTGGGATAAGGAGGTCAACATATTCATCGCAGTGCATAAGTTCTAAAGTTGCCTCCCTCCTTGTATCATCTATAAAAGAGATTATCTCTGGAGGTAACCCTACATCTTTCACTGCAGACTGTAGTATCTCTACTATCTTCCGATTAGAATTTATAGCTTCTGAGCCACCCTTGAGAATTACCGCATTACCTGCCTTAAGGCATAAACCAGCCGCATCTGCAGTAACATTTGGTCTAGCCTCATATATGATACCTATAAGCCCTATAGGGACTCTAATCTTTTGTATCTCTATACCATTAGGTCTTCTCCATGCCGATACTGTCTTTCCAACTGGGTCTTCTAGTCTGGCAACTTCTCTTAGAGATGTAGCCATAGAAGATATTCTTTTTTCATTTAGAGTAAGTCTATCTATAAGGGCAGAAGAGAGATTTTTAGCATTTTCTAGATCTATTTTATTTGCCTCTAAGATCTCTTTACTCTTTTCCTCTAGCCTATCAGCCATAAGTAGAAGGGCAGAATTCTTTACAGAAGTCTTTGCCTTAGCTAGTATATAAAAAGCTGACTTAGCCTTCTGAGCAAGTTCTTTAACTCCCATTCAATATCTCCCCTTTCTTTCATAAATTTACAAGAGTAATTATAGCATTAATTGTTCCATAAATGATTGAAAAATTTCTAAATAGGCAGTTCTTGTAAAGCTATTATATGGTAGGATAGGCGTCTTGCCTGTCAAAATAAGATTAAATAATTTGATAGGAGTTTAAAAATTTGAACCCTAGATTAACTAAAGAAAAATAATATAGCCCTAATGCAAGCTTTTATTAAGAAGGGGTTGGGGAAACCCAACCCCAATAAATTTCTATTTTAGAGCTACTTCGGCAGCAAAAGTTACATAACCTTGGTCGATATCGTACTCATGTCCCCCGATAAATTTCCCGTGAAGAACCTCGTTAGGTAATATCTCGGCTGTAGCTTGGTAAACCCCATATAGATCAGAATCTATTATTGTCCATCCTGTAACTTTCTTTTCCAACAGATATATATCTTTTAAGTAAGCCTCTATACCATCGTCCTCATCATTTCCAGCATTATCATTTTCAGCATTATCATTTAACAGATAATGTGCCCCTACATGGAATATGATCTGAGCCTTGACTGCATCTCGTGGAATCTCAACTAAAAATTCACCTTGTTTATAGTCAGTCGTATTAACAAACATCTCAGCATGAGGAATAGAAGGATAGAATACGGTATCTCCTCTATGAACTAGCACTAGATACTTCCTTTGAGGTGAGCCACAAGGGTTATTCTGAGAATCATATGGCTGTAACTCTATATATGCAAAAATTGCTATCCTGTCAGGAGACTCATTGTTAGCTACGCAGTACGGTATATGATATTTATAGATAAGAAGAGGAAGATTGCACTGACATCCACCAAGACCAAACTGACCTGTGCCTATAAAGGCTAATAAGATAAGCAACACTAAAAGGGATAACTTTTTTCTAAACATCTTTTCACCTCCTCTTCAAAGTCTTAAAAATAAAAATCTTTTTATTTTTCTTTTCCAGAAATTGCTACCTACATTATCTGAAAAAATATCTTTCAGATTCTATCTCTATTCATCACCCCCTTTATAACTTTCTTTTCAATTTTTATTCTATTCCAAATGAAAAAATCTGTCAAGAATTCTTTGACAAAAGTAATTATAGGTTAATGCCAATTCTCTCTTTCAAAATCCTTTTTGCATTTAAATAGAATATCTTTTCACATACAGAGTCAGGGATACCAGAACCTAATATGGCACCTATATAGTAATGATGATTAAACCAAGGATCATCTGTACCAAAAAGAATTCTATCATTATCAGTCTCTCTAACAAACCATTCAATCACTCCTCTCTCATCTGGAACTGCGCAGAGTTCAAGAAATACGTTATCGTAATTTTTAGAAATCCTTATAGCGCTTTCCCAATCTCCATGTATAGAATGTCCCATAAGTAATATTAAGTTCTTATATCTTTTTAGGATTTTCTCAACCTCTTCTGCCCCATCATAAATACTTCCACCCCATGTATGTGTTAAGACTATAAGTCCATTTTCATTGGCAAACTCAAAAACTTCTCTATACCTATCATCTGAAAGAGAAACTTTATGGTAGTCAGGGAGAAGTTTAAAACCTATATAAACATCCCTAAAGTCATTAAAAGTCTCTATATCTCTTTTTACTATCTCTTGATAGTTTGGATTTATTCCACAGTAAGCCTTAAACTTATCCGGATATCTTCTTGCAGTTTCTACATTAATCCTATTCCCTATTTCTGGCGCAAAAAGAGCATAATGATGGCAAAAGACAATTAATCTTACTCCGGCTCTTTCCATTCTATCTGCCATAGTATCGGGGTCTGAATAAGGCATATGACTCCCATAGAATAAGCCCATATGACAGTGCATATCAATAATCGGGCAACTTTCTACTCTACCTTTTTCCAAGAACTCTTTCCAAAGTCTACTCATATTTTATCTCTCCTATTATCTTTTCAATATTTTTATGTGCTATCTTCTCTTTTTCATCTTCGCCTATCTCCGAATGAATAAGTTGTAACATAGACGCCTCCATATACCTCTCAGGATATCCACTACCAAAAACAACTCTACTTCCACCAAACCTCTTAACTGTCTCCTCAACGCCTCCTTCGTAAAGGGATAAAAAACTCGACTCTAAATAGACATTGGGGAATTTATCTAGTATTGGCCAGGTATATCTATCTGAATTCCATATTCCGAGATTACAAAGGATACATACTAGATTTGGAAAATCATTTAAAAGACTATACACATCTTGATAATCAACAGAAAAACCACTTAAAAGGTCAAGGAATATAGGAAACTTTCTATATTCTAGTTCAGATAGAAAATCACCTAAGGTAATCTTATTGAGTAGATAATTGTGCCTCTTTGGAAAGAACGTAAAACCGATAATCTTCTGCATCTTAAGTTCCCTAAAGTTTATATTTTTAGTCTCTTCCATCTGAGATGGTAAAATAGTCAATAGTCCATATAAAGAAGGCTTGTTGGCAATTTCGTCTATCAAGACTTTATTCCCAATTTCAGGATGCAAGTCCCTTTGATAGATATGATAGACAACTGCCTTTTTTATTTCTAATGACTCCATCTTTCTAACTAGCTCTTCTGAAGTAATAGAAATATTAAGCTTATCATTCATAAGTCTACCTATCCAGACATTCGCATCAAAGAATTCAAATTTCATAATATTTCCTCCCAGTATTATCTCTTATTTGCCTTAATTATACTAGAAGGAAGATAAAATTACTAGAAGAATTTAAATCTCTATATCTATTTCTTCTAATCTATGGTATAATAAGCCGTTGGTAACTTTATGAAAAGATATTATAAGTTAGTATCTGTCTTTATATTACTTGGTCTATTCGTATCAGGTCTGTATGGATGTGATGGCTGTTTTAAAGAGACAACAAGTCCATATGTAGTAATCTTATTCCCAACGAATAATTCTACAGTATCTGGAATAATTACCATACAAGTAAAAGTCAATAGCAACAGCGATATAACGAAGGTAGAGTTCTATGTAGATGATACAAAGCTAGGGGAAGACTTACTTTCCCCATACCAATATGATTGGGATACAAGTGGACTTAGACATAACTCAACCCACACAATAAAGGTAAAGGCTATAGATAGTAGTGGAAATATTGGAGAGGCATCAACCTCTGTAATAATTAGTGTAGAATGGACTATTCTAATGTACTTAGATGGACATAATAATCTTGCCCCTTACCTTCAGGGAGAATTGGGATATCTAAATAACCTCACCTCAACTGCCGGCATAAATGTATTAATCCTTGCTGGACTTAACCAATCAAATCCACTATCATATCTGTACTATCTCCACAATGGAGATTTTCAGGTTCTAAATCAGGGTAACTACAATTTTGGAGATCCTAAATGTTTACAAAACTTTTTAATCTATGGAGTTCAAAATTTCCCTGCCAAAAGATATATGGTTCTACTATTTGACCACGGTAGTGGCTGGAGGAGAAACTTAGATGTATCTATAACAAAAGATATATGCTGGGACGATATATACAATAGTTCAATAACTATACCTGAACTAAAATCAGCTCTACAGGCAATGGTATCTCTTATCGGAAGAAAGATAGACTTACTATATCTCGATGCCTGTGTTATGGGTACCGTAGAGGTTGACTATCAACTGAAGGATACTGTAAGTTATCTTGTATCATCCGAGGCTATTGCTTGGATAGGAGGCTCAAAGAGATGGTATAAGACATTAAATCAGCTTACATCTAATCCTAGTATGTCTCCTTCGGAACTAGGAATATTATTTGCACAGAGTTATTTTAATAGTTATCCTTCTATGCCAAGAACAATAGCAGTAAAGGATCTTTCTAAGATGGATGAGATAGCAAGTAGTATCTATAATTTCTCTCGTTATCTAAGAGAATGCCTAGATACTTATGCTAACACACTTATAAGCTTGAGGAATCAAACAGAAAGTTTTAGCCCTTATTTAAATACGGAGGAAGAATACATAGAGCTTTATCAATATGCAGAACTAGTGGCTGGTAATATAAATTATAGTAACCTTCAAAACTCTGCTATTAATCTTACAAATATCATTACAGCATCTACCATCTATTGCAATTACTCAGGATATTCTAGTGCAAAAGGATATTCTATCTGGTTTCCAGAAGATTCTGCCTCTTATGGGGATGGATACAATAAGTATTCTGTCTTGGATTTCACCCAAGATTATCGTGGCAGAGAGTGGCTTTTATTTTTAAGTGATATTGAAAGCCTATAACAAAAATTTTCTTATTTCCCTATAAAATCTGGTGGAAGGCTTTCAACTTTAGTTCCTAGCTCTTTATTAGGTCTATTACCCATTTTGAAGGTGAGTGTTCCTCCATTTATAATCTCGCTATGCCATAGCCATAACCTATCTAAGGGTTTTCCGTTTAAGTAAACTTCCTGTATGTATATGTTTTCTCTAGATACATCCTCTGCCTCTATGATAAAATCCTTCCCGTTTGGAAGATGTATAATTGATCTCTTCCATATCGGAGAACCTATTATATACACGGGAGTCCCAGGACAGAAAGGATAAAATCCTAAAGAGCTAAATATATACCAAGCAGACATCTGTCCACAGTCTTCATTTCCACATAATCCTTCTGGACCTGTCCCATATAGAGTATCTAGTATCTTTCGTATCAATTCCTGTGTCTTCCAAGGAGTCCTAGCATAGACATAAAGATAAGCTATGTGGTGTGAAGGTTCATTGCCATGTGCATATTGTCCTATAAGACCTGTAATGTCAGGAGGTCCTTTTATGGGAACCTTCGTATTAAAGAATTCATCTAATCTTTTAACAAAGGCTTCTTCTCCACCTAAAAGTCTAATCAATCCATAAGGGTCTTGTGGAGCAAAGAACGTCCACTGCCATGCGTTACCTTCGGTATAGTGTGAAGATGTAGCATCTGTAGGATCAAAGTTTTTATCTAACCAATTTTTATTGCTATCTTTAGCCCTCATAAAACCTGCATTGGAGTCATAGAGGTTTCTATAATTTTGAGCCCTCTTAATAAAGAGTTTATAGTCATCCTCTTTACCAAGCACCTTTGACACCTGCGCTAGACAAAAGTCATTATAGGCATACTCCAAAGTCCTAGATACAGACTGATTAAATTTGTCTCCAGGGACATAACCTAAATCTTTGTACTCTGTTATACCCCTCCTACCTTGATTGAAGTCCCTAGACTCTACCATTGCATTTTTATACATAGCAGTATATGCTTTATTTAAGTCAAAGCCTCTTAATCCCTTAATAATAGCATCTGCTATTACCGAATCACTATGAGTACCAATCATACAGTTTGTCTCTCTATTACCTTTATGCCATCTTGGTAACCAGCCAGATTGAGCGAATATGTCTAAAAAGCCCTTTATTATATCAATATTTCTCTCTGGCTGTATCAGAACAAAGAGTGGGTGTAAACTCCTAAATGTATCCCATAGAGAAAATACTGTGTAGTGCTTGTAATTAGAAGTGTAGACTTTATCATCTGTCCCTATGTATCTACCATCTATATCTGAAAAGAGGCTTGGATGGATAAAAGAGTGATAAAGAGCAGTATAAAACTTTATCTTATCCTTTTCCTCTCCTTCAACTTCTATCTTACTCAGTTCTCTTTCCCAAACTTTCTTTGCATCTTCTTTTACCCTTTCAAAATTCCAATCAGGGATCTCCTGTAGGTTCTTCCTAGCTCCTTCCACACTAGTAAATGAGATCCCTACTTTTACCATTATCTTTTCTTTTTCTCCTGTTGAATATCTTACAAAGGCTCCAATAAATGGATCTGATCTGCTCAACATCTTTTCTTCTCTATTACCTTTATCTATCCTAAATACCTTCCATGTACCAAACTCTTTAAAAGGCTTAGAAAACTTGGCAGAAAAGTATATCGTCTGAGGGTCTCTAGCACCACAGAAATGTCCACCTTTAATAGAGCCTACTATTTCATCATTCCCAATGATCTTCACCCATGCCTCTTCAGCCATATCCCCTATTCTTGTAAATAGGTCAATAATTATGTATGCCTTATCTGTCTTTGGGAATGTATATCTATGAAATCCAACCCTATATGAAGCTGTCAACTCCGCTAAAACCTTATAGTCCTCTAAAAAGACAGAGTAATAACCAGGCTGAGATACCTCTGTCTTATGACTAAACCTCGATCTATATCCTACTGATGGATTCTCTTTTGGTCCAGGAATTATCTTCAAATCTCCAACTATAGGCATTACTCTTACCTCACCATAGTCAGCTGCACCTGTTCCACTAAGGTGTGTATGGCTAAAACCCATTATAGAATTATCAGAATAGTGATAGCCAGAACACCAGTCCCATCCTTCTACTCCAGTGTCGGGACTTAATTGAACCATACCAAAAGGCAATGTCACACCAGGAAATGTATGTCCATGTCCTCCTGTCCCTATAAAAGGATCAACATAGCTTGTATAAAGTGGCGAAGAAAATATCTTAGACGAGATTAAGAGAAAGAGTAATAAAAAGATAATTATACTCTTAAATTTAAAAACTCGATTCATCTTTCCTCCTATCAATCCAATAAGAATTAAGGATTACTTTCCAGAGCAAGAATTACAAAACAAGTAGTCTCTACATTTGAAAATCCAAGCCAATTAAGATTTTTATCGTAGTGAGTTATAAAGCCTCCATCTTCATCTTGTAATTTAGATAATACATATAATATCCTTTCTCTATCGATGGAATTATCTCTTAAAAGATTTCCAGTAAAGAGGAAAAGGGCAAGCTTATAGGTCTCATATTTACCCGTACTTATGGCTACTTCATCCCTTATTCCAAATCCGTCAAACATATCTTTTGCCTTAACCCAAAGGGATTGGTAATCCTTATGGCCCTTTCTAAACTCATCTATAACTCCATACAAGAGAAGGTCCCCATATTTATCCCACTCTAAAGGCGGTATTCTAGTTTCTTCTGTAAAAATACTAAAACCATCCTTGTAATCTAGATAAACAGCTTCCCCAACTTTAGGAGGGAAATCGATAGTCTGGCCAAAGAGAATTTCTAGCCTTCCATTTCCTTCTAGAGAAACCTTATAACTATCAAAGGTTCTTTCTATATTTTTGATAAGCTCTAAGTATTCTTTCTGCCTAGATAAAACTTTATATGCAAGATAGTTATCATTATAAAGCCAACACTTTTTACTTCCCCAATATTCTCTTAGAAGTCCAATTTCTGGAACATACATCAACTTAAGAAAAGAATAAGCCTTAGAAATAAAAGAAATTTCCCCTCCTTTAACTATGGATGGAGGGGAGAAGAGAAGAAGAATTAAAGCAATAGTTAAAACTTTTCTCATACTAAAAACAACTAAGTTTATCCCTTAAGTCCTGTAAGTGTCACACTTTCCACTATAGTGTTTTGAGTAAAGTAAAAAGCAATGATTGTCGGTATAACAACTATAGTTGCAGCTGCCATCAGTAAAGGCCATTCCACATAGTTAGTAGACCTATACATTTGTAATCCAAGAGCAAGTGTATACTTTGCCTCATTCTGAAGATAGATTAATGGTCCCATAAAATCATTCCAAGAGCCTAAAAATGTGAATAGAGAAATAACTATAAGTATTGGTTTTATCAAGGGTAACATTATCCTAGAATAAATACCAAATTCACTTGCTCCATCTATTCTAGCAGCATCAGAAAGTTCCTCTGGAATAGTCATAAAGAACTGTCTTAAAAGAAATATATTAAATGCTCCTCCACCAAAAAATGCAGGAATTATAAGTGGTCTAAAAGTATTTATCCACCCTAAACGGGAAAAGATTATAAATACCGGAATCATAATTACTGGGAATGGAATGAGAATAGTGCTAAGAATAATTAAGAATAAAACGTCTCTTCCTTTCCACTTTATCTTTGAAATACTATAAGCAACTAAAGGGGCAGAAAATAATACACCTGCTATATTCCCTGCAGCTATAATTATGGTATTTAGTGTATATTGACCAAAAGGAATATAATTTACCGCCTCTATATAGTTATGCCATTTAGGAGGATTAGGCCACCACACAGGAGGATATGCCATTACTTGAGACATATCTTTTATAGATGTTGTAAACATCCAAAAGATTGGCACTAGATATATTATACTTACTAAGAATAAAACTATTCTGCCTACGACTTTAGTCAAAAACCATCTTAGATTCATATGATTTATCCTCCTCTATAAAATACCCATCTTGCAGAAGTCTTGAAGATTATTAGAGTAATAATAAGAACTAACACAAATAAAATCCAAGCCATTGCAGATGCATATCCCATCTTACTATACTGGAAGGCATTTCTATATAGATAAAGGACATAGAAGAGTGTAGAGTTAGCAGGACCTCCATTAGTTGCTATATATGCAGTAGTAAATATCTGAAAACCTCCAAAGAGAGCAGTTATCAGATGATAAAGAATAACAGGGCTTATCATAGGGATAATAATCTTACTAAACTTTGTCCACCATCCTGCGCCATCTATCTCGGCAGATTCCAATAACTCTCTAGGAACATCCTTAATGGCAGACAGAAATATTACCGCAGAGCCACCTGCTCCCCACTGGGCTAACATAACAAAAGCTGGTTTAGCCCATTTAGGGTCAGAAAACCAACCCGGACCTTGAACATGAAAGACAGTGTTCAAAAATAGGTTTACCAAACCAAAATATGGGTTTAACATCCAAAGCCATATAAAACTTACAGCAACTGCAGGTAATACATATGGTAAATAGACAAGAGTCCTATAAAGTCCGATCTCTTTAAGATCCATATTTAATAATAGCGCCAAACCTAACCCTATTACAAAACCAATAGGAACCGCTAAACAAACATAGTAGATAGTGTTATAAAGAGAGGTCCAAAAGAGGTCATCATGGAAAAGATTATAATAATTTCCACTGCCTATCCATTTAGGGGTCCCTATACCTACATATTCGGTAAAACTATAGTACAGGGATGCAAATATAGGATAGGCAGTGAAGGCTAAAAAGCCGATAATCCAAGGTAGAGCAAACAATATTCCATAGAGAGTATTTCTTCTTGATGTACTTGCCTTCACTGCCTTTTCAACTCCTTTACTTACCAGCTAAAATTTTATCTAATTCTGCTTGTACTCTTGTCTCAACATCCTGGCAAGCCTTTAATGGTGTCTTTTGACCATTAATGACTGCGTCTCTTGCTGCAGTAAGTTCATCCCAGAGTAATGCGCCTACAGGTAGAGGAGGACGGTTCTTTGCATATCTTACTAGATCGACAAAGAAAGCATGTCTCTTTTCTCCTCTAACTTCTGGATCTTTTAGTAGAGATGCAATGGTTGGAAGATGGAAAGTATCTACAGTATAGATCTTCTGTCCTACTGGTCCGCAAGCAAACTTAATAAATTCAAAAGCCGCTTTCGCGTTCTTTGCTCCCTTAGGGATTCCTAAACTCCATCCACCAGCCCAGGTAATTGGCTTCTTAGCTAGTTCGGCTGGTCTAGGAATGTAAGTAGCTCCGTAGTGAACTCCCCACTTTAGATTAGGAGCAAATCTATCAAGTCCAGATAATACCCAGTCTCCATCAACTTTCATAGAGATCATACCCATAATGAACGGATCTTGAGCCTCAGAGCCGAATGCAGAGGAGAATGATTGAATAGCAGCCATACCAAACTTATCTGCATAACTCTTCTGCCATTCAAAGGACTTTACTATTCTAGGATCAGTAATTGTAAGCTTCTTTGTCTTCGGATCATAGAATTCTCCACCGAATGCCCAACCCCAGGTATAGTGCCATCCCTGGTTAAACCAAGGAATAAATCCTATTCTTAAGAATCTACCACTCGGATCTTTCTTAGTTAATTTTTCTGCATATACATCTAGTTCTTCTATTGTCTTTGGTGGAGTCTTAAGTCCAGCTTCTTTTAAATGGTCTAATCTATAGTATAGAGCTCTTGTGTCTGTATCAAATGGTAATACCCATACTTTTCCATCCCAACTAGCCTCGTCCCAAGCAAAGCCAATGTATTGTCTCTTGAGTTCAGAAATTTCTTTAGAGGTAGTTAGATTATTCAATGCTTCTAGAACACCAGCTACAGCTCTCTGAGCAGCCGTGAATCGATCTACTAGATACACATCAGGCGCCACTCCACCTGCTATAGCGGTTAATAGCTTAGATACATCAGTTTCTGAACCTGGAACTATAGTTACCTTTACTTCGATATCAGGATTTTGCTTATTAAATTCATCTACGATACGCTGTATTGAGGCTCTATCAGTAGCCCCAGTATGGCTATGCCAAAAAGTAACTGTAGTTTTGCCAAAAACTGCTGTTAAGCTACTCAACACCAACAAAACTGATAATAAACCAATCAAAACTTTCTTACCAAACATTTCTCACTCCTCCTTTTTGAGTTTTTAATTTTTAAAATTACCTCTCTATCCCCCTTAGAGACTAAATATCTCTAAAAGACCTTAATTGATCTAGTCCTCTATATCACCCCCTCTAAGAAATTGTTATCAAGCAGTTAGAATTATACACCTAACATAAACCCTTGTCAATCTATTGACATTCTACAAATCTAGTCCTGATGCTGAATCTAGGTCTAAATACAGGATAGCATTTTTACATCTTCTCAATATAGATGCTGGACAGGACTCGCTTATGGGACCTAGTAATGTATTTTTAACTGCCTCTGCCTTCTGTTTTGCCGGAACTATGCAGAATATATATTTAGCAGAGACTAACGTTGGTACAGTCATTGTTATAGCATATCTAGGAACTTCATCAATACTCTTGAAGCATCCATCATTAACCTGTTGTTGTCTACATCTTTCATCTAAATCTACTATCTTTACCTTCTTAGGATCGTTAAAGTTAGCTACATGGGGATCGTTAAAAGCTATATGACCATTTTCTCCAATACCCATACAAGTTATATCTAGGGGATTTTCTTCTAGCAACTTAGTTAATCTGTTACACTCTTCTTCTGGATTAGGGATATTGCCATTTATATAGAATACATTTCTAAAGGGCTTTTTAGCAAATAGTCTCTCTTTAAGAAAATTGGAAAATAGTTGCGAAGCCTCAGGAGGAAGTCCTATATACTCATCCATATGAAAAGCATTTATCCTATCCCACTCCAGATTTTCTTTGCTTAGATAAGCCAGAAACTCATTTTGGGATGGAGCAGCTGCAAAGACAATGTTTATAACATCTTTCATTTTTAAAAGTTCCTTTATCTTTTCACTAACATCATATGCTGCAGACATACCCATTTCATCACGTGTCTTATAAACTTTTACTAATAACTCATCCACCTTGAATTCTTTAACAGGGGTAATCATTTCATCACTCCTTTCTTTTTAAAATAAAGCATAGTATTAAAAGTCTATTCTGTCAACATAGCATAAAATTTAGATACTTTTATGTTAGAATTAATTCTAAGGAGGGAAGCAAATGAAAAATAATCTGATTGGTAAGGTGGCTTTAATAACTGGTGCAAGTAGAGGAATAGGAAGAGCTATAGCTCTTCTCTTAGGCCAGAATGGAGTAAATCTAGCAATTAATGCTCGTTCGGAAGGGGCTCTTTCTGTCTTGAAAGAAGAACTAAGTTCCTATGGAGTTGATATACTTGTATGTCCAGGTGACCTCCAAGATCCATTAACTCCTTCTATAATAATTAAAAAGGTTATAAATCATTTTGGTAAGTTGGATATACTTATAAATAATGCCGGATTAGCTATAGCTAAACCTCTTAGTGAGACAACTTTAGAGGAATGGGATATGTTAATGGCGGTAAATGCTCGTGCTCCTTTTCTGCTAAGTAAAGAGGCTATTCCTTACCTTAAAAAGTCTGATATGGCTACGATTATAAATATCTCATCTGTCGTAGGTGTAAAAGGATATATAAATCAGGGAGCGTATACAGCATCTAAACATGCCCTAATGGGATTTACAAAAGTATTGGCTCAAGAGGTCTTTCAAGACGGAATTAGGGTTCATGTCATATCTCCTGGGGGGGTTGCCACAGGTATGGTAGAGTTAACTAGACCAGATATAGATCCATCTACACTTATAGATCCTGAAGAAATAGCAGAGATAGTCTTGTTTTTGCTTACACATAGAGGTAATGCGGTTATAGACGAGATTAACGTCCGTAGGTCTGCTACTCCTCCCTGGAGGTAAAATATGAAAGCTATGATACTTAATGGGGTATATGACTTGAACAAAGATAGATCTCCTCTAAAGTTGGTAGAGATACCTATTCCTAAACCTGGCTATAAAGAGGTGTTGATAAAAGTATCTGTATGTGGTATATGTAGGACAGACCTAGATGAAATAGAAGGTCGCACTATGCCTTCGAAATTTCCAATAATACTTGGACATCAAGTTGTAGGAAGAGTAGAAATACTAGGAGAAGGAGTCAAAAAACTAAAGATAGGAGATAGGGTTGGAATTGCATGGATAAATTATGCCTGTGGTAAATGCAGATTCTGTCTTTCTAGTCAGGAAAATCTTTGTAGTGAATTCAAGGCGACAGGGAAGGATGTCAATGGTGGATATGCGGAATATACTGTGGTATCTGAAGACTTTGTCTATAAAATTCCTAGCATCTTTTCTGATGAAGAAGCAGCACCCTTATTGTGTGCGGGGGCTATAGGATATCGTTCATTAAATCTCTGCAATATAAAAGATGGAGATAATATAGGACTATTTGGCTTTGGAGCATCAGCTCATCTAGTACTACAGATTATAAAATATATGTATCCTAACTCAAAAATCTTTGTCTTTTCTAGAAATAGAGGTGAAAGAGAATTTGCATTAACCTTAGGAGCCTATTGGGCTGGAGATATAACCGATGAGTCTCCAGAAAAGCTAAACTGTGCAATAGATACAACCCCTGTCTGGAAAAGTATTGTCTTAGCTCTTAGGAACATTGAAAGAGGGGGAAGACTCGTAATAAATGCTATAAGAAAAGAAGAGATAGATAAAGAATACCTTCTAAATCTTAACTATGAGACTGATCTTTGGCTAGAGAAAGAGATCAAGAGCGTTGCCAATGTTACAAGGAAAGATGTGCTAGAATTTCTCTCGGTAGCTGAAAATATACCAATTCGCCCTAAAGTGCAGGTATTTAACCTAGAGGACGCAAACACAGCTATACTAGAAATTAAGGAAGGAAAGATAAAAGGAGCTAAGGTACTAAAGATAGGATAGTTCATTATGGCTACTATTAAAGAACTAAAAAAGATTATTGAAGAAAAGGATAAAGAGATATTATTCTTAAGGAGTGAGCTAGAAAGAAAGGAAGCAGAATTAGAAAAGATAATAAAAGTTTCTCTATCTGTAGCTTCACAGCTGAGTTCTATTGATGATATATTAAATCTTATAGTGACAGTAACATCAGAGCTGTTAAACACAAGGATATGCTCTATAATGCTTGTAGATGAAGAAAAACAGGAACTTATTATGAAGGCAACTCAGAGTCTTGATGAGGAATATAGGAACAAGCCTAATTTGAAACTCAATCAAGGGATAAGTGGCTTAGTAGTTAAGGAGGGGCATCCTATTATAGTCTCAGATGTAAGGGAAGATCCTAGATTCTACTATAGGGATATTGCTAAAAAGTTAGGTCTAGTTTCTTTGCTTTCTGTTCCTATGTGCTTTAGAGATAAGGTCATAGGAGTAGTCAATGTCTATACCCCTGAAGAACATAGCTTTACAGAAGAAGAAGTAAACATAGTACAAGCACTAGCTAATTATGCAGCAATGGCGATAGGTAGTAGTCAGCTTATAGAAGAAGTTACAAAAATCAGAGAGGCGCTAGAAACTAGAAAATTAATAGAAAGAGCTAAGGGGATCTTAATGAAGATCAAAGGAATGGATGAAGATGAGGCTTATAGATTTTTGCAGAAGAGAAGTATGGATACGGGAAAGCCAATAAAGGAGATAGCATCTGCTATCTGTCTTGTCTACGAGATAGAAAAGAAGTAATATTACTCTACCCTGTCACCCTTTAGCGTATATTCACTTGCCTCTTTTATCTTTACCTTTACTATCGTACCTGGTTCTATCTTTTCATCTATAACTACTACCTTATTGGTCCTAGTCCTTCCCCTTGATTGATTTGGAAATTTTGTCTTATCTTCCTCTATAAGCACCTCTTGGACAGTCCCTATAAGTTTTTCATTTAACTCTCGAGATATTTCATTTTGGACTTGATTGAATATATCATACCTCTTCTGTTTTATCTCGTAAGGAAGATCTGGCAGTTCTGAAGCTTTAGCCATAGGTCTCTTGGAAAATATTGCAGAGTATACCTGATCAAATTTTATCTCCTTTATAAACTCTAAAAGTTCTTCAAACTCTTCTTCTGTCTCTGTTGGATAACCAATAATAATATCTGTGGTTAGGGCTATTCCAGGAACCGCTTCTCTAACCTTTTCTACTAATCTTCTATACTGGTCCTTAGTATAATTTCTATTCATAAGCCTGAGTATCCTATCATTTCCACCCTGAACTGGAAGATGTAGATGTTCACATACCTTAGGGAGTTCTGCTATAGCCCTTATAAGCTCTTCCGACATATCTTTTGGATGAGAGGTTGTAAATCTTATTCTCTCTAATCCTTCTATTTCATTAAGTCTGTAGAGCAATTGAGCAAAGGTAATCTCTTCTGGAAGGTCTTTTCCGTATGAATTTACATTTTGTCCAAGTAGGACTACCTCTTTAGCCCCTCTCTCTACAAGTCCTTTTACCTCCTCTATAATCATTTTACTAGGTTTACTCCTCTCTCTTCCCCTTACATAAGGGACTATACAATAACTGCAGAAGTTATTGCATCCTTCCATAATCCTTACAAAGGAAGAGACTTTTGCCTTTTCAGGTAGGATTATCTTCCAATCAGTCTTTTTTTCTTCTACATAAAGCTTCTCATTAGTGTTTAAAAGTTCTGGTATATTTAGGAAATCAAATGTTCCTACTACTTTATCAACATAAGGAAATCTTTCTAGTATCTTTTCTTTATGGGCTTGAGCATAACATCCGGCTACTACTATAACTGGATTCCTTTTCTCTTTTAGTTTCTTAAATTCTCCAATCCTTCCTTCAATACGGATTTCAGAACGCCTTCGAACGGAACAGGTATTTAAAATAATAAGGTCAGCAAGCTCAGGAGAATCTACCTCTATATTTCCAGCTTTCTTTAATATAGAAGACAATTCTTCACTCTGTTTTTCATTCATCTGACAACCAATAGTCCATATATAGAAATTCATAACCTTTCTTCCACCTTAGTTAGATCTCCAAATGGAGAGAATAGATTATATGTCTCTCTCAAAAGTGCAAGTCTATTATTTCTTAACTTTTCATCTTCTACCATTACAAATACATTCTTAAAGAATCTATCCAATATATCAACAAGGGGCAAGAGTCTTTCGTATCTTTCCAATAGAGACATCTCTTCTTTCGGAAATTCTTCTATGAATTTATAAAGTGCCTTCTCATCTTCCGTCTCAAAATACTCTGGATTGCATAAGAATAACTCCTTAAGATCCTTAGTTATTCTATAACATCTTACCGCTGAAGTTATAAATAGAGGAAAAGAGTCTCTCTTCGATAATTCTTGTAGAATGAGTGCAGTATCAGTAATCCGAGCCACAGAAGTAGTGGCAAGACCAAGTGCAGCCTCTACTAGGTCCCTCTTTACTCCCCTATTCAAAAGATAGTTATAGAGTCTTTGAGATAGAAAATTCCAAACCTCTTCCTTATTTCTACTATTAAGGATATCCATAATAGGACCAAGCTCTACATCTATACTACTATCTCCTAGGATAGAAACTAAATTATATGCAGATTTTCTTAAACCATATGGGTCTTGCGAGCCAGATGGTATATAACCTTCATTAAAATGAGAGACTATATCATACATTCTTTCTGCTATAGCTAAAAGTTTTGCCTCTAGAAGAGGAGGATTTTCATCCTCATGATGGTATATGGCTCTCCATACATTTTCTTTTTCATGTGGTCTTGCATATATTCCACCCATAACACCGTGCAGTTCTGGAAATTCCTTTACCATCTCTGTAGTCCTATCCGTTTCGCAGAGAGTAAGAGCAGTGTTCAAGTCATCCTTAATATCATCAAGTCTTAGTGTATCTACTAGATAATTCAATACCCTTCTCATATTTTCTACTTTATCTTTTAGTGTTCCCTTTTCTCCGGGAAGACTTATCTTTTCTAAGTCTTTCACCCTATCCTTAAGAGGTATTGCAGTATCTCTTTTATAGAAGAACTGTGCATCACTAAATCTAGCAGATATAACCCTTTCATTTCCTTTCTTTATATTTTCCTCTGCTTTGTCTCCCATATTGGCGACTATAATAAATCCTGGATAGAGACTCCCATCTTTCTCTAGCGGAACGTATCTCTGATGGTGTATCATAACTGTAATAAGTATCTCTCTAGGTATCTCTAAAAATTCTTTAGAAAATTCTCCAAGTATTATAAATGGAAATTCTACTAAAAAAGTTACCTCATTTAGAAGTCCCTCTGTCAATATCGGTCTAGCTGAAATTTCATTAGCCTTTCTCTCTATCTCTTGTAAGATATAGGTCCTTCTCTCTTTATGGTCATACATTACATAAGAAGACCTTAGAGCTTCTTTATATTCATCTACACTTTTTATCTCTATTGATCCTTGACTTAAAAATCTATGCCCATAAGTATATCTATCAGCCCTTACCCCTGCTATCTCAAACGGAATCACTTCATCATCTAAGATAGATAATAGCCACCTAATTGGTCTAGAAAATAAAAACTTAGTGTCTTCCCAATACATATTTCTCTGAAATTCAAGAGAACCAATAAGTTCTCTTGCTAGCTCTCCTAAGATCTCTCTAACAGGCTTTCTTCCAGTCTTTACATATGCGAATGCATATTCTCCTTGTGGGGTAGATTCAAATTTTATATCCTCTAAACTACAACCCTGTCTCTCAACAAAACCTAAAAGAGCCTTTGTAGGGTTACCATTACTGTCTAACGATACGTTTTTAGGTGGTCCTTTGATCTTTTTAATCTCATCTTTCTGGTTCTCTCCTAAGTCATAGACAAATAGTGTAAGCCTTCTAGGAGTTGCTAATACTTCTATATCTCTATACTCTACACGATATCTATCTAATAAATCTTTCGATTTTTCTTCTATCTGTTCTAAAATATCCGGAAAGATTCCAGCTGGAAGTTCTTCAGTTCCTATTTCAAGAAGAAAAGTCTTCATAACGACTCTCCTTTCATCTCTAGATATAATCTTGCACATTCTCTTGCTAATGCCCTTACTCTGCCAATATAAGATACCCTCTCAGTATATGAAAGCATCCCTCCAGCATCTAATAAATTAAATATATGTGAACACTTGAGAGTGTAATCATAGGCTGGTAGGACAAGTCTAAGCCCTAGTAACCTATTAGCTTCTCTCTCACAATCATCAAAGAAGCCTCTCAATGTCTTATTGTCTCCGTTTAATAGGGCATATTTTGAAAATTCTACTTCTTCTTGGAATCTTACATCTCCATAGGTAATATCATTATTCCATAAGAGATCAAATACATTATCCTTCTCTTGGACATACATAGCAATCCTCTCTAATCCATAGGTTATCTCGGCAGAGACTAAGTCTACTGGCAAACCCCCCATCTGCTGAAAATATGTAAACTGTGTAATTTCCATTCCATCAAGCCAGACCTCCCAACCCAATCCCCAAGCTCCAAGTGTCGGTGATTCCCAATTATCTTCAACAAACCTTATATCATGGAGTAAAGGGTCTATACCTAGAGCCTTTAGACTTTCTATATAGATATCCTGCACATTAGAAGGAGCAGGTTTTAGTATAACCTGCAGTTGATAGTATTTCCCAAGTCTATTGGGATTTTCTCCAAATCTGCCATCTGCAGGTCTTCTACTAGGCTGAACATATGCAACATTCCATCTTTCTTTGCCTAAGGCTCTGAAAAATGTATCAGGGCTCATAGTTCCAGCCCCAACTTCCATATCATAAGGTTGCGTTATTATACAATTCTGTTCTTGCCAGAAATTGAGTAGTTTTAAAATTACCTCTTGAAATGTCATACAGTCACCTCTTCGGATTTAAGTCTTATATTCGTATGATAAATCCTATAGTTAGTTATTATACTTTCAATCTCTTCCTTCAAATAATGTGAGATTTCCCTCTTTATGGCATCACTCAATTTTATACTAGCATATTCTCTCAGTAAAGATAATGCGGAGCTAGAAACAAGCATAGCATCATTGGTCTTTAATAAGCAGTCACTACATATAACACCACCCATAGATGGGCTAAAACCGGTAACCTGAGTTTTCCCACAGATACACTTATCTAATCGCATCTTATAACCAATCAAAGTTAGGATATTAATCCAAAAGAATATCCCTATCGAATTGATATTATTGTAATCATTTATAGCGCTCAGTGTTCCTAGTAAAAGCCTAAATATATCTAGACTCTCTTCATCCTCTTGAACTATATTCTGGATAAACTCTATAATCCTACTTATATACAAATACTTATCTATATCCTTTATCAAATTAGGGAATGTTCTTATGAGCTCAACACCCTTAATAATATCAAAAGTCTTACCAATATGTATCCAACATCTTACTAAATTGAGAGGTTCTAAACTTCCAGCCATCTTACTAGATATTCTTCTAGAACTCCTAGCTACCGCCTTTAGCTTGCCTCTCTCCTTTGTAAGAAAAATAATTAATCTATCCTTTTCTCCAATGTTCTCACGAGAAAGGATAATTCCAGTAATATAATAGGAATTCATAGAAAATATTATAACACAACAATCAGCTGTAGACTAACTCCTCAACCCATCGGGCTTTCTTACGCCACTTATCCTTTACCTTCACCCAAAGATCCAAATAGACCTTTTTACCTAGCAAAGCCTCTAACTCTTCTCTAGCCAAAGTTCCTATCTCTTTGAGCTTCCTTCCATCTTTCCCTATAATGATACCCTTCTGAGAATCCTTCTCTACAAATATTATGGCTCTTATATAGAATATATTCTCCTTTTCATAAAACTCTTCGAGAGCTACCGCAACACTATAGGGTATCTCTTGATAGGTAAGCAGAATAACCTTTTCTCTTATAATTTCTCTTATCCTATCCTCTATAGGCTCTGTTGTCTTAGTATCTTGTGGGTAATACTGTGGACCTTCTGGTAGATACTTCTTTATAATCTCTTCTAACTTGTCTAAATTTGTCCTATAAAGTGCAGACACAGTAATAACTTCATCATAATTATTCACATTTATCTTATCCTTTATAACTTCAACTGGATCATTGTGAACTAAGTCGCACTTATTTATTACAAGGACTTTCTTCGTATTGTATTTAGGTAAGAGATGCTTATCTATATAGATATCCTCCTCGGTAATCTCTGTAGCATCAACTAAAAAGAGAATAAGGTCTACATCATCTTCTAAGGCTGATATAGCACTCTTTACCATATGTTCACCCAAATTGTCCTTAGGCTTATGTATCCCGGGAGTATCCATAAACATTACTTGAAAATCCTCTTTAGTAAGGATACCGAGTATATTCTTTCTTGTAGTCTGAGGTCTATCAGATATGATACTTATCTTCTCTCCTATAAGGGCATTTAAAAGGGTAGACTTTCCAACATTTGGTCTGCCTATTATTGTCACCAATCCAGATCTCATAGGAATCACCTATCTTTTAAACATAGAACTTAGAATAGTCTTACCGCTTGCTAAAGCAATACGAGCAATTGTAGGATGAGATCTTAATAGGTCATCTAATGCGGAGACAAACGTATCTAGGTCTTCTTGAGTTATTACAAGAGGTGGCTCTAGCCTGATGACATTTGGATTATTCAATGTATAGGCAGTTATAATATGGTATTTATTGAGAAGCTCTCCTGCTACTAGAGAACCTAAATATTCGCTAGTAACTTTACTTACCCCACCACCAGTAATCTTATCAAGCATTCCTCCCTCTGGCTGATAAAACTCTAATCCAATCATTAATCCTCTACCTCTTATATCTTTTATAAGCTTATATTTTTCTTTTAAATTTAACAGTTTCTTTAAGAAATAATCACCCTTAACTCTAACCTGCTCAGAGAGATTTTCTCTTACTATCACATCTATGGTTGCTATACCGGCAGACATAGCCCAAGAGTTTCCACCAAACGTTGATGTATGGAGGAGACATCTATCTAGCCCACCATAACCTTTCTCCCATACCTCGTCGGTAGAGATAATTGCTCCTATAGGAATTATACCTCCTCCTAAAGACTTGGCTAGACACATAATATCTGGAGTTACATCTTCTCTCTGGCAGGCAAACATATATCCTGTCCTACCAAAACCTGTCTGTATCTCATCAACTATGAGCAAAGCTCCGTATTTACTACACAATTCTCTTGCAGATTTAAGATACCCATCAGGAGGAACAATTATCCCTCCTTCACCCTGAATTGGTTCTACTATAAAACCGGCTACATCTCTAGGTTTTAGAGCAGATTCCAAAGCGGGTATATCTCCGAAGGGAACCTCCCTTACATCTTGTAATAGAGGCTCAAAAGGCTTACGATACCTTTCTCTTCCTGTAACAGATAGTGCACCAAAGGTCTTACCGTGAAAAGAACTTGTACAATATACGAATACCTTTTTCCCCGTAGATATCCTTGCCAATTTTAAGGCAGATTCTACCGCTTCTGCCCCACTATTACTAAAAAAGACATGTTTTAATCCCTTAGGAGATATCACTGCTAAGTTATGTGCTAAACCTGCAGAAAGCTTATTTAGTGAAGCTTGTAGGATATTAGGTCTATCCTTTATCCTTTCTATGGCAGATATTACAGCTGGATGATTATGTCCAAGATTAAGGGCACCATAACCACCAAGAAAGTCTATATACCTATCCCCTTTTTCATCCCAGACATATGCACCTTGTGCCTTTACAAAGTTCTTATCAAAGTCTAATAGTGCCAAAAGTCTAGCAAATCCAGAGTTTACATAATCCCTATATAATCTTCTAACAGTTTCTCTATCAAAATTTAGAATCTCTTCTAAACTTAGTAATCTTTCCATAGTCTATCTTATCCTCGATACCAATTCTTCTATGGTTATAGAAGGAATACTTTCTATTAATTTTAGACTCTCCTCTAACCACCTTCTATTCATAAGTATCTGATATTCAACCTGAGTCTTATTTGTCCCTCCATAAGTGTCTCTTCTTGATACGGAGTTCTCAAAGGAGAAGAAATCTTCTGGCAGTGATAAAAATTCTTTGTGAAATCTCTCCCACTCTTTTTTAGTTAACTGGGTAAAACTCTTGTTGTTCTCCTGACAGTAAAAGACAACGTCTCTTACTATATGGTGAGCAGTACGGAACGGAATACCCCTATTTACTAGAAAATCTGCCAAATCTGTTGCTAGTAGAAATTCATCTCTCAGATTTTCTTTTATCCTTTCTCTATTAAATTCCATATTCTCTAATAATCCTTTAGTAACTTTAAGCGACAAAAGGAAAGAGCTAGAAGCACTGAAGATTACCTTTTTATCTATCTGCAAATCTCTATTGTATGTGAGAGGTAGTCCTTTCATCATAACTATAAGTGTATCTAAGTAACCTAGAAACTCTCCTACTAAACCTCTTAGAAGCTCTGCTACATCTGGATTCCTCTTCTGAGGCATCATACTACTTCCAGTTGTATAACCAGGGCTCAACTTTATAAATCCAAAGAGAGGATTACTCCAGATAACTACCTCTTCAGCAAATCTACTTATGTGAATAGACGTCATAAGTATATTAAATGTATATTCTACTAGGTAGTCTCTATCACTTACAGTATCTATACTATTATCTGTAGGCTTATCAAATCTTAGTAGCTCCGAGATAAAAAATCTATCATAAGGGAAGTCTAGACCTGCTAATGCGCCAGAACCTAAAGGACATTCGTTCAATCTTGGATAAAGTGAATAAAATCTAGAAAAATCTCTCTTTAACATCTCCACATAAGCTAAAAGATGGTGAGAAATTAGAATAGGCTGAGCAGGTTGTAAATGAGTAACTCCTGGGATAACTATATCTAGAGATATACTAGCAAGATCAAGGAAAGCCTTTATTACATCTCTTATACACATAAGAGATTCCTTCAGCCTATCCCTTAGATATAATCTCTCATCAAGGACTACCTGGTCATTTCTACTCCTAGCAGTGTGAAGTTTCCTTGCAGGTTCTCCAATAAGGTCTGTGAGTTCTACTTCTACAGCGGTATGGACATCTTCATACTTAGAGAAGTCTACATCTTTCTTATCTTTCAATAAGTATAAACCATCTATAATAGACTTCGCCTCTTCTTGAGTTATAATCCCACCTTTACATAGAGTTAATGTATGAGCTATTCCTCCTAGGATATCATAGTAGAATAATTCTTTGTCTTCATCTATAGAATATGTAAAAACTTTTACTATATCTGGAAGATCCTCATTAGCCGACCATAAAAATGCACTCATATTACCTCCAAGGATTTATAATCCTATCCTCTATAGGAGGAAGTAGCTTATGATAATCATTTATCGAATTCACATCGTATTCAATCCCTTCTGGATAGACCCTAACCGCTTTACTTATCGCATCTAGTAAGTCTATAGCAGTCACTATTGGAATTTGCCATTCAACAGCCATTCTTCTTAGCTTAAACCCGAACCTATTAGAATCCTTTCCTTTAGTTGGGGTATTAACCACTAAGTCTATTCTACGACTTCTAAATAAATTTTCTATCTCTTCTATGGAAGAGATCTTAAAACTTTCTATCCCTTCGGACTTTAACCACTCATAAGTACCAGAAGTAGAATAGAAGAAATATCCATTGGATTTTAGCCTTACTATAGAGCTTAAAGCCTCTTCTCTAAATCTCTCATTTAAAGAGAGAATAACTCCATAATTTTTGCCAATTTTTATCCCTGCAGATATAAGTCCTTTTAAGAGTGCCATCTCGAAGACGGGGTCTATTCCCATAACTTCACCAGTAGACTTCATCTCTGGTCCCATTATTGGATCTACTCCTTTAAGTTTACCAAAAGAGAACACCGGAACCTTTACAGAATAGTAGGGTGGATCTCTAAGAATACCTTCTTTCAATCCACAGTCCCTCAATGTCTCGCCTAGCATAACCCTAGTTGCTATATGTACAAGAGGAATTCCTGTTGCCTTACTCATAAAAGGAACAGTTCTACTTGCCCTAGGATTTGCCTCTATTATGTAGACTTTATCCTGCTTATCTATAGCAAACTGTATATTTATAAATCCTTTCACATTTAATGCCTTTGCTATCTTATATGCATATTCCAACATAGTCCTCTGGACGTCAGGAGATAGAGAGAATGGAGGATAAACCGCAGTGCTATCTCCTGAATGTATACCAGCTCTCTCTATATGTTCCATTATCCCAGGTATAAAGACCTCTTCTCCATCGCAAATAGCATCTATCTCAGCTTCTTTACCAACTACATATTGGTCTATGAGTATTGGGTAATCTGGTGATATTCCTAAGACATACTTTACAAAACTTACAAATTCCTCCTTGTTATAAAGGATCTCCATTGCCCTACCACCAAGGACATATGAGGGCCTAACTAATAGAGGGAAACCTATCTCATCTGCGATAGCCAAAGCTTCATCAAGAATAAGTGCAGTATGCCCTTTTGGTCTAGGAATATTCAATCTCTCAAGAAGGGCATCAAATCTATTTCTATCCTCAGCAATATCGATACTATCTACAGAACTACCAAGTATCTCAAATCCAGCGTCCTTTATCTTCTTAGCTAGATTTATGGCAGTCTGTCCTCCAAGCTGAACAATGACTCCCTTCGGATTTTCCCTTCTAAGGACATTTATTACGTCTTCAGGCTTTAACGGTTCAAAATATAGTTTATCTGCAGTATCAAAGTCTGTACTTACTGTCTCTGGATTATTATTTATTATTACTGATGTATAGCCCTTTTCTTTTAGTGCAAAAACAGCATGAACAGTACAATAATCAAACTCAATACCTTGTCCTATCCTTATTGGTCCAGCTCCAATAACACATACTTTCTCTTTATTATCTTTATCTATGACTTCATCTTCTGCCTCATATGTCGAATAATAATAAGGAGTTAACGCTGAGAATTCAGCAGCACAGGTATCTACCATCTTATAGACAGGAAATATTTTTCTCTCTATCCTCTCATTAGATACCTCGCTAAAGCTTTCTCCTCTACACTCTGCAATATATGCATCACTCATACCAATTCTCTTGGCTAGCGGTAGTAGATAACTATCACTCTCTTTAATCTTTCTTTCAAACTCTACTATATTCTTTATCTTATGTATGAAGAACCTATCTATATGAGTAAGATCATATATACTATCTACTTCCCATCCTCTTCTCAAAGCCTCAGCTATAAGAAATAGTCTCTCATCGTCTCCTCTTTTTAATCTCTCTTCTATCTCTTTATCACTTAATAAAGATATCTCGGGTCTTATAAGTCCTTCTCTACGATGCTCTAGAGACCTAACCGCCTTTAATAGAGCCTCCTCAAAAGTCCTACCTAGAGCCATAACCTCTCCCGTAGCCTGCATCTGTGTTCCAAGTTTTCTATCCTTTACAGGAAATTTGTCAAAGGGCCAGCATGGAATTTTTACCACTACATAGTCCAAGGCTGGCTCAAAGGCAGCTACAGTCTCTCTAGTCACAGGATTCTTTATCTCTTCCAGCAATAACCCCAATGCTATCTTGGCACTTATCCTAGCTATAGGATATCCTGTAGCCTTTGAAGCTAGAGCACTAGACCTACTTACCCTAGGATTTACCTCAATCACATAGTATTTAGTGCTATTTGGATCTAGGGCAAATTGTATATTACACCCACCTTCAATCTTTAACCCATCTATTATCTTTAGTGAGGCAGTCCTTAAGAGTTGATATTCTTTATTAGTCAGGGTCTGGCTTGGAGCAACGACAATACTATCTCCTGTATGTATCCCCATAGGGTCAAAATTTTCCATATTACAGACAGTTATACAGGCTCCGCTACTATCTCTCATTACTTCATACTCTATCTCTTTCCATCCTCTTACACTCTTCTCTAATAGGACCTCACCAACCATACTAGCATTGAGTCCTATAGAGACAGCCTCATCTAATTCATCCCAACTTTCTACAAAGCCTCCCCCAGTCCCTCCAAGAGTATAGGCAGGTCTCACAACGAGTGGTAATCCAACTCTTTTAGCAAATTCCCTTGCCGATTCAAGGTCTCTAATGATCTCGCTCTCAGGAACAGGTTCTCCTATGCTTAATATGAAATTCTTAAACATCTCTCTGTCTTCGGCATTCTTTATTGCAGTAAGAGGTGTACCTAAAAGTTCTACCCCATACTTATCTAAGACGCCTGCTTCGTGCAACTTTACCGCTAGATTAAGTCCTGTCTGTCCACCAAGTGTAGGTAATAATCCATCTGGTCTCTCTTTAGCTATAATCCTTTCTATAGCTTCTACCTCTAGAGGCTCTATATAGACTCTATCTGCCATTGTAGTATCAGTCATTATTGTAGCTGGATTACTATTTACTAAAACTACGCTGATTCCTTCCTCCCTCAGAGATTTACACGCCTGAGTCCCAGCATAATCGAATTCAGCTGCCTGCCCTATTACTATAGGACCAGAACCTATAACTAATACTTTTTTGATATATTTTTTAAGTGGCATAGGTCTTTCTCATACACTCCTTTGCAAATTCCTCAAATAAAAATTTAGTATCTAACGGACCAGGTGAAGCCTCCGGATGAAACTGAACACTCATTATAGGCCTTTTGGTAGATTTTAACCCTTCTACAGTCTTGTCATTTAGATTTATAAAACTTACCTTTACATCCTCTGGTAAACCCTTTGGATCTACCACATAACTATGATTCTGCGAGGTTATATATACCTTTCCTGTAATGAGATTCTTTACTGGCTGATTCGCTCCTCTATGGCCAAATTTCAGTTTATATGTGGTGCTTCCAAGTGCTAACCCTATAATTTGATGTCCTAGACATATGCCAAAGAGAGGAACCTCTTCTTCTATAAGGCCCTTGACTGTCTCTACTACATATGTCAATCTCTTAGGGTCTCCAGGTCCATTGGAGACCAAAACGCCGTTGGGATTAAGTGAAAGGATCTCATCCTTTGTATACCAAGCAGGGACAACAACTACTTGAAAACTAAGTGAAAGCAAAGACCTAACTATTCCCTGTTTTACTCCACAGTCTATAAGGACAATCCTTTCACTTCCATCACCAAGATACACTGGTTCTTTTACACAAGCGGACTTTACAAAATCAAAGTCCTCTATATGCCAATTAAGAATCTTAGCCATAAATTCTTCTCTTCTATCTAGTGAAAATTCTCCTGAAGAAATGATGCCTCTTAAAGTTCCAAATATCCTAAGTTTTCTAGTTAAAGCCCTAGTATCTATACCTGAAAGACCTACGATACCAAATTCCTTTAAAAAACTATCGAGGTCATAATCTATACCCCAATGACTTGGAATTTCACAGTATTCTCTTACTACAATACCCCTTAATAAAGGGGTTTCAGATTCTCTGTCCTCAAGCTGAATTCCATAGTTTCCTATCAATGGGTATGTAAATACTAGTATCTGTCCACTGTAAGAGGGGTCAGTAATAGACTCCGGATAGCCAACCATAGAGGTGTTAAACACAACTTCTCCAATAGACTCTCCTTCTGCCCCAAAGGAAGCCCCTTCTAATAATGTTCCGTCTTCTAATAAAAGAAATCCCAACTAGTTAGATCCCTCCTTTAATACTTTCTCTAAGATATATACCCCTTCTCCTATCTCTTGTTCGTTTATTATAAGAGGAGGAACTATCCTTATTGTATTCTTTCCACAGGTTATTACTAAAAGTCTTTCTTTAATGCATCTTTCACATATATTTCTTGCGTTACTCTTTACATCAATTCCATACATCAACCCAATTCCTCTTATCTCTATCACATTATCCAAAGATGCTAATTTTTCTCTTAGAAGATCACCTAAGAACTCTCCAACCCTATTTATATGAGGAAGAAGTCTCTCTACTTCATCTATTACCACACTAGCAACACTAGTTACTAAAGGATTTCCTCCAAATGTCGAGGCATGATCTCCATAGTGAAGTGTTTCCGCTACTTTATTATTTATCAATGTGGCACCAATTGGTAATCCTCCTCCTAAACCTTTCGCAAGGGCAAGTATATCTGGGATTACTCCAAAATGTTGGAAGGCAAACATAGTTCCAGTTCTTCCTATACCTGTCTGTACCTCATCAAACATGAGGAGAGTATCATATTTATCACATAGGTATCTAGCTGTTTCTATAAATTCTCGACTAGCAGGATTTATACCACCTTCACCCTGAACTGGTTCTAGGATAACTGCACAGTAATCTCCTTTTTTAAGCTCTTCTTCCAATGCTTTGGCATTATTAAACTCAATAAATGAGACCCCATCTATAAGTGGTTCAAATGGCTCTTGATACTTCCTCTGCCCTGTTACTGACAAGCTCCCCATCGTTCTCCCATGGAAGGAGTCTATAGTCGATATAAATCTATATTTACCCTGTCTCTTTCCCCATCTTCTTGAGAATTTAAGTCCAGCTTCTACAGCTTCAGTTCCACTATTGCAGAAGAACACCTTATCCAATCCAGATAACCTTACTAATTTTTTGGCTAATTCTACCTGCGGTTCTGTATAGTAAAGATTAGATATATGAGTAAGTCTCTTTACCTGTGATGTCACTGCTTCAATAATCTTAGGATGAGCGTATCCTAAGGAATTTACTGCTATACCACTGGCAAAATCTAGGTACCTGTTGTTATTCTCATCAAATACATATACCCCCTCACCTCTGACAATTGTTAAAGGAAACCTGTTATAGAGTGGTGCTAAATATAGACTTTCTTCTCTAAAATCCATCTTTCTTCCCTCTTATAATTGTTCCTTGTCCAAGATTATTCCCTATCCAAACCTCTTTTACACCTGCATCTATTGCAGATATGGCAGACTTTACCTTTGGTATCATACCTTCTTTTATTATCCCTTTTTCCATAAGAGATTTTGCCTTTTCTATATCCAATTTCGGGATAAGATTCTTGTTTCCATCTAGAATACCTACTACATCAGTAAAGAGAAAGAGCTTATCTGCCTTAAGCGCCTTCCCAACCTCTATGGCAACATAATCTGCATTTACATTACAGGGAAGTCCATCTTCTGTCTCAGATACAGGTGAGAGGACTAAGGTAAACCCAATTTCTAAAAGTTTCTTTATCGGCTCTACATTCACGGATTTTATCTCACCTACATAACCAAGCTCAATTTTTCTTCTTGTAGTTATAAGATTCAGGTCCCTACCGCTTATACCTATAGATTTTATACCCATATGGCAGAGGACACTTGTAATCTGCTTATTAACTAAACCACTTAAAACCATTTCTACAATCTCCATAGTCCTTCGGTCCGTATATCTTTCTCCGTCAACAAAGTAGGTTTCTATCCCTAATTCCGACAGGAATGCTGTTATCTGCTTTCCCCCTCCATGAACAAGGACAAATGGATCTCCATTTGCAATCTCTCTGATACCTCTTATTACTTTCTCTAAAGCTGACGGGTTTTCCGCTATACTTCCACCTAATTTGACTACTAGACTCATGAGAGATAACTTCCGTTTATATAAACATATTCTGGAGTAAGGTCACACCCCCAAGCTTTTCCTCGGGCATTACCTTCTCCAATAATTATTTTGATTTGCACCTCCTTACCCTCTAGTATCTTGCTTACTCTACTTATATCAAAATCAACTCCGACCCCATTTTCAACCAGCTTGACATCTCCAAAATATATGCTTACCTTTGTAGGATCAAATGGGTCTGGATTAGCTCCAAGAGCACTCATTACCCTTCCCCAATTTATCTCTTTTCCCCAGATTGCAGACTTAAAAAGATTACTTCCTACTACTGCTCTTGCCATTCTTATAGCCTGTTCTTCACTCTCTGTCCCAATTACCTCTACCTCGATAAGTTTCTCTGCACCTTCTCCATCCTTTGCTATCTTTCTTGCTAGTTCAATCATAATATCTTTTAATGCATCCCTAAATAATAAGAACCCCTTTTCATTGACGTCTCTTATTTCTGTATTACCTGCTCTGCCGTTAGCAAGGATGATAACACTATCATTTGTACTCATATCCTTATCTACACTAATTGCATTTAAGGATACATCAACTGCAGACTTAAGAGCCATCTTAAGTAGCTTCCAATCTATATCTATATCTGTTGTAATAAAACATAACAGAGTAGCTAGGTTTGGATGTATCATACCAGAGCCTTTGGCGCATGCGCCTATCCTTATAGTTGTTCCATTATAAAAAAAGGAGGTTTGCACCTCCTTGACTACTCTATCTGTTGTCATAATTGCCCGTTCAAAGAGTATCCCAGCCTCTCTGCTTAATCCTTCTATAAGGATAGGAAGACTTTCTATTATCCTATCTACGGGAAGCCTCCTACCTATAACTCCTGTAGAAGCAATACCTAGAAGCCTTGGGTCTTCTTTTAGAAGACTCCCAAGACTATTTAGAATGGCCTCTGCGTCTAAAAACCCTTGTTCACCTGTACAGGCATTAGCACATCCGCTATTAGCTATGATACCTCTTAATATACCTTCTTTTAATCGCTCTGCAGTTATTACTACTGAAGGAGACTTTACCTGATTCGTAGTAAACATTCCACCAGCTTTAGCCGGACATATACTTAAAAGTAGACCTAAATCCAACCCCTCTTTCTTTACCCCACTATGTACACCGTTAGCTAAGAATCCTCTAGGGAATGTTATACTCATGGGTATAAAGGCACTATATCAAGTCCAAGATTTTCTTTTAGTCCAAACATAATGTTCATATTTTGAACTGCTTGTCCACTTGCCCCTTTTACAAGGTTATCTATAGCAGAAGTTATTATAGCCACATCTTCTTCTACAGAAATGCCTATATCACAGAAGTTAGAACCTCTTACTCCTTTAGTAGACGGAAATTGACCTAAGGGCATTAGACGGACAAAAAAAGAGTCTCTATAGAAACTCTTGTAAATATTATATAGTTCTTCAACACTTACCCTCTTTTTAAGTGGAATATACACAGTTGTCAGTATACCTCTAGAGATAGGAACAAGCTGTGGTGTAAAGGCAACCTTAACATTTTTCCCCGCCATCAAACTTGCCTCTTGTTCCATCTCTGGTATATGCCTATGTCTACCTACATTATAGGGTTTAACATTTTCAAATATCTCAGAGAAGCTCATATCAACAGTTCCCTTTCTACCAGCTCCAGAAGTGCCTGACTTAGAATCAACATATATCCATTCGCCATCAAAAAGATCATTCTTAAGTACAGGGGCTACAGCAAGTAGAAAACTTGTTGGGTAACAACCTGGATTAGCCACTATCCTAGCATTTTTAATCTTTTCCCTATTTAATTCAGGGATTCCATAGACCGCTTCTCTTACAAGTTCTGGATATTGGTGCTCAAAATCATACCACTTTTTATAGTCCTCTAGATTCTTTAACCTAAAATCAGACCCTATATCTATTACCTTTTTCCCAGAATGTACGAGAAGATTTGTCCTCTCTGCACTAATACCAGCAGGAAGAGCCAAAAAAGCTATATCAAAATCGATATCTCTAATCCTCTCATACTCTTCCTCACTAGTCAGAGATATTGGTTCAAATCTTTCTAGGTGAGGATATATTGTACCAAAGTTTTCCCCCGAGTATGTATGACTAAAGATATACTTTATCTTTACCTCCGGATGGTTTAAAAGGATTCTGAATAATTCTATACCCGTATATCCAGTTGCTCCCCAAATAGCTACATTTATCAAGGTCTCTTTCCCCTCTTCCTTGCCGAAGAACTTAGAGGTAATCCCCATATGTATATGAAACCTTCAGCCTTCTTCTGGTCAAATACATCTCCCTTTTCATAAGTTGCCAACGACCTTTCATAGAGAGAGAACGGAGAGCTTCTCTGGGAGACAATGATATTACCCTTATAGAGCTTTAACCTGATTGTCCCGTTTACAACCTCTTGAGTAGCATCAAAGAATGCCTCAAGAGCTTCCCTCATATGAGAGAACCATAATCCGTCGTATATGAGTCTTGCATATTCGCCTTCAAGACTACTCTTTAAAAGAAGGAGATTACGCTCCATAACTAGGTGTTCTAATTCTTTATGTGCAGATATTATAACAGTAGCTGCAGGAACTTCATAAACTTCTCTAGATTTTATACCTACAAGTCTATCCTCTATCATATCTATTCTACCAATTCCGTGAAGTCCTGCCAGAGAATTAAGAGCAGAGATGATCTCTATAAGTGGCAGTTCTTTCCCATTTAGGGATACAGGTATACCTCTTTCAAATCCTATCTCTACATATTCTGGCTCATCTGGAGCAGACATAGGAGACCTTGTCCAAACAAATGGTTCTTCAGGTGGCTCTACCTTTAGATCCTCTAAGATGCCAGATTCTATACTCCTACCCCATAAGTTTTCATCTATACTGTAAGGAGATTTCTTAGTAACTGGCACAGGGATTCCATGTTTTTCTGCATACTCTATCTCTTCCTCTCTTGTGAACCCCCATTCTCTTATAGGTGCAATGATCTCTAAGTTTGGGTCCAATGCCCTTACAGAAACCTCTATCCTCACCTGATCATTCCCCTTACCAGTACAACCATGTGCTACAGCATCTGCACCATACATCTTAGCAGTCTTTACCAATTCTCTTGCTATTAGCGGTCTAGATATGGATGTAGAGAGCGGATATTTACCTTCATAAAGTGCATTTGCCTTTATCACTCTTTTGACATAGTGGTTAACAAAAACTTCTTTTACGTCTAAAACAACCGCATCTTTTGCGCCTATATCTAAAGCCTTCTTCCTTACTGCTTCAAGGTCTATTGGTTGTCCCATATCTAAGGTAAGAGTAATAACTTCGGCATTATATTTTTCTTGAATCCATCTTATAGCAACAGAAGTATCAAGACCTCCTGAATAGGCTAAAACTACTCTCTTCGCCATCTTTTCCCTCCGAGTTTATATTCTGATTAATTATACAAGGTAAGGTCAAGATATGCAATAGTTACCCCGACATTACTGTTGACTTATATAAATCTGATCCGTAATCATTTTAACCATCCCCTTTCTAGTGAAATCTTGAAGCTCTGTAGTACAATAGGCACAAACCAATCATCTGAAGTTAATAAATAAATAGCTAACCCTAA
>Ga0067045_1002584_pt1 | contig 90825 bp, 69 predicted proteins | sample TerdegcTABiofilm_FD_59184 | JGI IMG/M metagenome (GOLD analysis project Ga0067045, IMG submission 59184) | Combined Assembly of (Gp0054472, Gp0054536) Wastewater bioreactor microbial communities from Singapore -Terephthalate degrading...
AATATCAGGTTGACACATCGTCGCCGAGTTCCTCTCCAGTCTCCCCTGGGGGTTTCCGATCACCCTTGCCCAAAGAAAGCGATGAACAGCTGGCGCTACTTGACACGCCCTTCCATATCAGGGGCGACCCNCGGGTCGCCCCTACCATTTCTTCCGCCGCGGGAGAGGAACGCCCCGCGTGCGGACGTGCTTTTCGTGGCTTTCGTGTGCTTTCGTGTCCTTCGCGATCCAAATGCCCCTCAGCGTGGGGGTTCAGCCCCGCGCATCCCCCCGCCAACCCCGCTACCCGTATGCCTCAAAGTGGCGGACGAAATGCTGCTCCAGAGCGCGGTAGTACGTCTCCTCGTGCGCCAGCAACATCGCCACCAGCCGGTCGCGGAAGCGGTATTCGCCCCCCTCCCTGTGCGTCATCACCGAGCCGAAGGTAACATGGAGCACCTGGCGGGCGTCGGGCTGGTCCAGCAGGCCCGGCAATTGCCCATCCGCGAGCGCGTCGGGGTCGGGCACGCTGTGCAGCGCAGGCGACATGGCGTACGTGGCCCGGTCGTGCTCAAAGCGTCTCTTCGCAAACCCCAGAATCTCGCGGAACAGGTCGGGGTCCTTGCGCGCCGCCACTCGCAGGGCTTCCAGATAACTGGTGCCGGCGGTCTTCACGTGCAGAAGCCCCTCCGTGTGGCGGGCGGCGATGCCGTAGATGCTGAACTTGTCCGAGCCGGAGTGGATGCTGATCTTGTAGGGGCCGACGCGACGGGCAATGGCCGCGTGCGCCGCGAAGGACCGCTCAAACTCCTTCAGGTCGCCGATGTAGTCAATCCCCTTTTGGAAACTCCCGACAAACCGAGGGGCCAGACTCACCCACTCCACGCCCAGGCGCTGAAGTTCCTGCGCGATGAAGAAATGCTCTTCGGGCGTCGTCGGGGCCTCGGTCTCGTCCACCGACATCTCTAGTTCAAAGGGGCGCGGCGACATGCAATCGCGCACGTGCTCGTAGAGCGACGCCGTGTGGGCAATGGCCCGCCCGTACTTGACGACCGCGCGGGCCAGCCGCTCGTCGTCAAACTCCACCACGACGCCCGCCTCTATGCGCCAGGACCTGCCCGAGTAGCGCCCCTCCAGCGCGCGCCACGACGTGCGTAGAGCGCCCCACGGCACCCGCTCCAGCCGTTCCCGCAGCGCGGGGACGTCCGCCACATCGGCCTGATTGTCCACGTGATCGCCCGGGTCCACGGTGAACATCGTGTACCCCGCCGCCGCGCAAGCCTCCACATCCTCGGGCGTCTTCAGATGATCCGCGTCGGACCCGAAAACGCCGTCCCAGCCCGCCTGGAACACGCCCCAGATGGCGTCGTCCATCACCCCTTGCGGCGTGCGCTCGGTGCGGGTCATCTCGCGGATGGACTGCTGCGCGAAGAACGGCACCAGGCCGCTCCTCCGGGCCGCGCGCACGTGCCCGGGCGTCGCCACGCCGATGCGGTCGCCGAACCCGAACGAGCCGCGCAGCCCCACCACGCGCGGCGACAGGAAGGGCAGATGCCGCCGCAAGACCTTCAGGTTGTCGTGGGAAAGGGGGCCTGTGGTCAGATACAGCACGTGCCCGCCCCAGTCAATCGGACGGATGTCCCCCACCATCTCCAGCCCCGACTCCGTGCGCAGCCATGCCAGCCGCTTGCCCTCGCCGCCGCGCCACAGGAAGAACAGGCCGTCCGGCGAGGCCGCGATGGACTGCGCGTACACGTCGCCCCCGACGAGAAGGCCCAGCCTTTCCGCCAGGCCGGCGCGGTAGTCGTCCTGCACGTAGCCTGCCGCGAGCGCCTTGAGCAGCCGAATCAGCAGTTCCTCCATGTCCGCCTCCTCGCCCTACAGTCCCCAGGAGCGCATCGCCTTGATGGCCTCGGCGGCACAGGTGTCCCCATCGGGCATGGGCATCGCCTCCACCGAGATGTAGCCGTCGTACCCCACGTCGCGCAGCGTCGCCATGATGGCCGGAAAGTCCAGGTGGCCCGCCCCCGGATACCAGCGGTTGGAGTCGGCCACGTGGAAGTGGAACAGTCGGGGCGCAGCCGCGCGGATGCTCCTGTGGATGTCGGGCTCCTCAATGTTCATGTGGAACGTATCCAGGAGCAGGCCGAGATTGGGCATCCCGACTTGCTCCAGCAGGGCCAGGCCGTCGGCGGCGGTATTCACAAGCGTGGTCTCGTAGCGGTTGATCGGCTCCACCGCAATCCTCACGCCGGCAGCAAGGGCCGACTCCGCGCACTCGCGCAGGGCCTCGGTCATCCAGGCCCACGCCTGCGCGTGCGCCACGCCCGGCCTCACGATGCCCCGCAGCAGGCCGATGATGATGACCGCGCCGAACCTGGCCGCCACCGGCACGTGGCTCTTCACCCGCTCCACGGCAGCCCGCCGCACCCGGGCATCGGGGTCGGTGAACGACAGGCCCTCCTCGCCCCAAGCCTGGCCCGTGCCGATGGCCGGTACTTCCAGGCCGTACTTGCGGAGCAGGTCGGCGAGGGCCTCCGCGTCCACGGCGCGCGGGTCGCGGATGGCCAGTTCGGCGCCGTCGTAGCCCAGCGATGCGACGCGCGCCAGGTTGGCCTCCAGATTGCCCTTGAACGCGACCGCGTTGAATTGCGCCGCGTGGGTTGAAACGACGATGGCCTTCTTCATAGCCCTCCTCGCGGGTGCGCGCCCTGCGACAAAAAACGAGGCCGGCGATGGCCGGCCTCGCGTTGCCGGGTCGCTAGGCCGGCGGATAGCCCAGCGCGTAGATGCTGCAACCGCCTTCGGCCAGCGGGCCTTTGATGGCGGCTTCAATCTCGTCGCGCCGCCGCTGCGTGATCTGGTCAATCGGCGGCAGCACCCCTGCGGGGAATCGCTCCATGATGTCGTTCACCAACTCCACCATGTAGTCCAGCAGCGCCTCCACGCCGGGCTTGGCCTTGTTCGGATCGGCCAGGCTGGCCTTGCCCACCACGCCGGGCTTGTAGGCCGCCACCTCAATCGGCCCCAGCCCTACCTGCCCGTACCACGCGATGGGCCTGTGGAGCAGGTTGCCGGCCTTGTCCACGTGCTTGGCCATCTTGTCGCCCAGGAAACTCGTGGGCTGCGTGTCCACCACGGCGCTCATGTCAATCAACTCGGGGAACAGCACCAGCGACCACGAGGTCTCCACTTCGTCCGCATGGATGAAGTTGGTCTCGTAGGGGCCACCCTCGGCCTTCGTCTTGAAGTGGTCGGGGATCGCGTGGTACCAGTTCAGGTTGACGAAGACCCCAGGCACCTGGTACGTCTTGGCGAACTGGTGGATAGCCGTGGGGATGACGTATTCCTGGCCGTGGCCGTTGAGCAGAATCTGCTTGCGAAAGCCCATGTTCCACAGCCCGGCCATCACCGCCTTCAGTTGGCCCACGAAGATCTCCTCGGGGACGATGATGGTTCCGGGCATGCCCATGTGGTGATACGGATGCGAGCCGTACCAGATCGGCTGGGCCACGGTGCAGCCCGTCCGAAGGGCGACGGCCTCGGCCATGCGGGTAACCAGGAACGTGTCCTCGCCCAGGCAGGCGTGCGGGCCGTGCGCCTCGGTAGAGCCGACGGGAACGATGATGAGGTCGTTCTTCTTCAGGCGCTCCTCAATCTGCTTCCAGGTCATGTTCTGCAAATAGACTTGCGTGGGCAGATCCATGTGCCCACCCTTGGGCGGCAGTTCCCATTTCTGCTTGCTCATTTCCGATCTCCTTGCTCTGTGGGTTTTCCAAATTACGGTGTAACTACCACTTTGATGCCCTCGCCCGCGCGCAGAGCGGCAATGCCATCCAGGATGCGCGCCAGGGGCAGGGTGTGCGTCGTCAGGGCCGAGGGCTTCACTACGCCGCTCTCCAACATGCGAATCGCCTTGGGGAATGTGTTGATGCCGATGTACGTGCCCATGACGGTCAGTTCCTTGCGCGTGATGTCAAACTGGTGCACCTGCGGGTAAGCCTGCTGGTTCATGCCGAACAGCACGATCTTGCCGCCCACCGCCGCCTGCTCTATCGCCTGCGGCAGCAGCGAACCGACCGCATCCACGACCACGTCCACCCCGCGCCCGTCCGTCGCCTCGCGGGTAACGGCGACGGGATCCTGCTCCTTCACGTTCACCACCACGTCGGCGCCGAGTCTTCGCGCGTAGTCCAGGCGATAGGGCGCGATGTCGGTCATGATGATCTTGCCGGCGCCCGCCGCCTTGAACACCAACTCAAACATGAGGCCCACCGGTCCCGCCCCCAGGATGGCGACCGTCTCCCCCGGCTGCAGCCGCACCTTCTCCGTGCCCCCGACGACGCAGGACAGGAGTTCCACGTACACCGCCTCCTGCGGCGGCAACGTCGGCGCAACCTTGAACAGCGCCCGCTCTGGCGCGACGTTGTAACGGGCGAATCCGCCGTTCAGGTAGATTCCCAGGGTTGTGAAGTGCTCGCACTGATTGGGCCGCCCGCTGGTGCACGGCCCGCAGATTCCGCAGTACAGGTTGGGGGCCACCACCACGCGGTCGCCCGGCTGCACCGTGGAGACCGCGCTGCCCGTCTCCAGCACCCGCCCCACATACTCGTGTCCCAGGATGGCACCGGGCGTCGCGGGATGTCCGGGCGGCACTTCCAGGATGTGCAAGTCGGTGCCGCAGACCCCCGCCGCTTCCACCTCCAGCAGCACGTCGTCGGGATTCGCTACCTTCGGCACGGGAACTTCCCGCAGGCTGAGTTTGCCCTGGCCCTCAAACACGGCCGCCAACATGGTCTTTTCCATACGATTCGCACCTCCTTCAGATGCGCAGAACCAGGCCGTCCTGCGCCACGGTGATTGGGCCCGAATAGACCTTCGCCGCGACAGCCGCCACGTCCACGCGGTCGCACGGCGGATAGAAATGGGTGAGAACGAGATGCTTGACCCGCGCCTCCTCGGCCAGCGTGCCGGCGCTGGTCGGGGTGAGATGGTACGGTTCGGCCGACTCGTCGGGGAACGAGCATTCGGCGATGAGCAAGTCGGCCTCGCGTGCGAACGAGACGAGATGCTCCCCTGGGCTGGCGTCGCCCGTGTACACAAGCGTCTTGCCCTCCGCGCGCAAGCGGAACGCCAGCGATTCCGGCGTGTGGCCCGACGGCGCGGCGTCAACCGTCCAGCCGGGGCCTGCAAACCCTCCGCGCGTTATGTCCACTTCGCGGAGGTCGTACAGAGATGGCCGCGCCCAGGGGTTCAAATCCACCATTGCGCGCATCCAGCCCAGAAACGCCGGCGACGCGATCACGTGCAGCGGCCGCGTCCGGCGCATCAGCGCGAAGGCCTGGAGCATGGGAATCAGGTCGGCGCAGTGGTCCGAGTGCGAATGCGTGAACAGGGCGTACTCCAATGCGCCCACGTCCACCCCGGCCCGCAGCAGCCGGTACAGCGTGCCCGAGCCTGCGTCAAACAGGAGCGGGCATTCGCCCACGCGCACCAGCAAGCCGGGCGGAAAACGCCGCGGGTTCGGATACCCCGTCCCCGACCCCAGCACGATGATCTCCATGCAGCCCTCGCCGAAAAGAACGAGCCTGGGCGGCCCCGCAGGAACCGCCCAGGGTCTCGCTAGATGCGCACCATGACCTTGCCGTCCTGGCGGCTCGTGGACTGCCGAATGGCGTCCACAACGCTCGCCAGGTCGTAGCGGGCCGTGATGATCTGCGTCATGTCTATCAGCCCCGACGCCATCAGTCGGATTACGTTCGGGAACGTGCCGTTGCCCGAATGCCCCTGCGCGCCGAAGACCTGCGCGTGGTGGGTCTGGAAATGCTCCAGGTACATCGGGACTCGCTCGGCGGCGCGCCCAATCTGGACGATGCGGGCGTTGACGGCCATAGAGGCTTCCATCTCCGGTATGGTCTTGGAGGGAGCGCCAGCCGCTTCCACGTGCATGTCGGCCCCCTCGCCGCCCGTGAGTTCCATCACCACCTCGCTGGGCTTGACCGCCCGCGGGTCGTACACGTAGTCGGCGCCCACCTTCTTGGCCAGTTCGCGGCGGGCCTCCGAGACCTCAAAGGCGATAACCTTCGCCGCGCCCGCCGCCTTGCACAGGGCAATGGAAGCCAGGCCGATAGGCCCCGCGCCGTACACGGCCACATAGGCCCCGGGCTTGAAGCCGCCCGCCCGCGCAAAGATGCCGTTGTACGCCACCGAGGTAGGCTCTACCAGCGCCCCGGCTTCAAAGATCTTGTCGTCATCGTACCGCTCGCGCAGAGCGTTCAGTTTCCAGCAGTACTTCGCCCCAACCGCGATGTACTCGGCGAACGCCCCGTCAATGGTGAACCCGATCTCCTCCAGGTTCTTGCACTGGTTGGGATAGCCATCCCGACACGGTCGGCAGTGCCCGCACCAGATCATCTCCTCGGCGGTAACGAAATCGCCCTTGACGAAGTCCTTGACGGCGCTGCCCACCTCCACGATCTCGCCCGAGAACTCGTGGCCGAGGATGCTGGGGAACTTGGTCAGGCCCGGATACAGGATATAGTTGTCCGCGTCGGTCTCGTAGAAGTGCATGTCGGACCCGCACACGCCGCACGCCCGCACGCGGATGAGCACCTGGTCGGGCTTGATCTGGGGCTTCGGGACTTCCTTTACAGCGAGTTTCGGGTTGCGCCACACGGCGTTGCCGGTGATCGCCTTCCCTGTTGCCTTCTCAAACTCGGATAGCGGATACCCTGGGCGGGGTTGCCAGTCTGCAGTAAGCACGAGTCCCTTCATCTTGAACCATCCTCCTCATCTGTTTGGAATCTTGCGCGGTTCTACTCGCGGAACGTTCATCGGCGCTGCACACGTTTGCATTGAGATTATAGCACGGGCCTGCCCATTTGTCAAAAAAATCACTTGCCCAACAAAAACAGGCGAGGACGCGATCTCCTCGCCTGTTGAACCGACCTGACGTGTCGCGCGGGCTAATCGGCCCTGGCCCCTCCGACTGCCACCAGCATCTCGGCGACCGCCAACAGCAGCGCCAGCCCCACCAGAAGCGCGCGCCCCGGCCCGCCTACCGTGCGATACGGCTCAAACCGCTGGGCGAGCAACAGCGCCGCCCCAACCTGCGCCATGCCGAAAACCGCCGTGAGCGCCAAAGTCCGGAGGGATGTCGTGTGCCACGTTCTCATGGAAAACCTCCATCGCCGTATCTACAACCATAAACGCCGCACAACGGCTTGGAGTTCCGGCCCCGGCACAGGAGTTCACAAAGTTTTCACCGCGGGGGAACCCGGCGCAAGAAAAAGCGCCCTTTCGGGCGCTGTGGAAACGCTTGGCTACTTGTTGGCCCGTCCCTTGGACGGAATGACGGGCTTGATTCCCATGTAGATTTGCTTGCCGGCGAGCGTCGCCAGGATGGCCTCCGGCGTCCTCCTGCCGATGATCTTGTGGAGTTCCACCGGCGTGAGCGGCGTGTTGTCGTTGGCCAGGAAGATGCGGAAGGCCGCTTCGGCCAGGGGCGTGTACTCGGTGATGTAGGTCGGCTTCTGGCTGCAACAGGTGCGCAGGCTGTGCCACAAGCCATCCACGCGGGTGATCTCCGCCGTGTCCGGGTCAATCCAATCTATCTCCCCCACGGACCCCAGCGGCGGATATTTCTGCCGGCAGTCGTCGCACAGGCGACTGTGCAGGACAACCCGGAAGTTGGAGCCCTTCTCGGTCCACCAATCAAAATCTATGTGGAACTTGGTTTCAAGCGTAGGCTTCACCCAAGGGGTCATGCTACCGCTCCCTAGCGCATACGGATTTTGGTCGGGTCAAAGGCCCAGTAGCCATTGCCCTCGTCCACAAAACACGGGTTCACCGACAACTCGTAGAAGATCGGCCCAGGCGGGCAGCGGCGGATGAGGTTGAACGCCGCGTACACGGTCTTTGCGTGCACCCGCGGGCCCAGTTTCGCCAGTTCGGGGAACAGTTCCAGCAAGATGTCCAGCACCGGCCGCCCCCGTTCCTGCTCCGCGATCCACAGTTCATTCAAGGCCGGCGACTCCTCTTCGGCCACCAGCATGGCCTCGTCGTACTCGCAACTGATGGGGTATTTCGTCATCTGGAACGTCAGTTTGCCGGCGTCGGCGCGGGCCACCCGCACCCACTCTCGCCTCATGCGGCGCGGCTCAAAGTCCACGATGATCTCCGAGGGGCTGCCGGTCTTCTGCAACGAGATGAGCGCGCCCGCCGGAATCTCGTTCTGCAGGTACCAGTCGCGCAGGCCGAATACGTACCCGCCCGCCGGCACGACCCAGCCGTTCATCGCCTCCCCGTTCTGGCCGTTGACCAGCCGCACCGGCACGATGGCCCCTGGCCCGTCGGGGAAGAACCCCCGCGTGCGCGGCGTCAGCGGCAGCGTGCCCGCCTTTCGGTGCGGCGCAATCAGCACAAACGAGACCTTATCCCCCGGCTTGCGCTTCTCCGCAGGGCCGGCCGAAAGGTCGCTGGCCTCGTCGTCAATCTCGCCCTCCACCTGATGCAAGACCGCGCTGATGTTCTTGCGGTTGAAGGCGATGGGCGTGTACGCCAGCCACACGGGCGTGCTCAGAACCTCGGGCGGGAGAAGCCGCCGCAGATACCACGCCGGCTCCCTGGCCGTGCCCAGGTTCATGAACCGCTCGTCGGCCCGAAGCGCCACATCCAGCGCAAACCGTCGGATGTCGGCGGGTATCTCCGCGGGTAGGCCCAGTTCCTTGAGAATCTCATCGGAACTCACAGGCCGATTGTTGAGTTCAATCATCGCCTCGGCCAGATTCAGGTATCCGATGTGAATATCGGGCATCAGTTCGCGCAGAAACCAATGCCCGTCCAACTGGACGAAGCCGAGCGCGGCAGATTGCGCGAGTTTGTCGGTGATCGCACTCTCCAGGGCGGCCTTATGTTCCTGGTAAATCTGCTTCGGCGACGAGCCTTGGAGGAGTTGCGCGATGTCCGCGTTCAACTTGTGGGGAAAATCCAACTCCGACGGGAACTCGCGGACCTTGCCCTCGCCTTCTATCTCAACCTGAATGACCTTGAAGGGCGGGTAGGCCGGGTTCACGCCATCCCGAATGCCGACCACCTTCCCGACGGCGAAATCCAGCGCGGGGAAGACGAGCGTCTGCCCCACGCTGTAGGACTTCTTCGGCTGATACGCCTCTCCGCGGGCGAGCCTCGCCTGGACCGCCTTGGTCTGCATCGCCAGGCGCTGGCCCACCAGCGCGAGCGCCAGGTCCTTCGTCGCGCAGGGTTTGCCCTGCTGGTGGAGCCACTCGTACAGGAACGCGACATCATCATCCGTGATGAGGAAATCTTTCGTCCATTCGGCAGACTGATCCGGTTTCTGACGAACCAAGATGAACCTCCGTTGCAGATGCTACACGACTCCAAAAGATTATATTCTGATTGCGTAAAATGACAAGTTGCGCTCAAGGGCGGTGGTGTATACATCTCGGTAGAAATTGGCCAGACCGATCAGCGGCAACATGAAATGCGTAGGGTCAGGTTCCCATACCTGCCCTCTGCTCCCGGCGGCTATGGAAAGCCGCCCTACGCGTTCTGGAGTGGCGCCACCAGCCTATTGAGAGCGTGGGGCCAGGTTCCCATACCTGCCCTCTGCTCCCGGCGGCTATGGAAAGCCGCCCTACGCGTTCTGGAGTGGCGCCACCAGCCTATTGCGAGCGTGGGGCAGGTCTCCATACCTGCCCCCTGCTTCCGGCGGCTATGGAAGGCCGCCCTACGTGTTTTGGCGTGGCGCCACCAGCCTATTGCGAGCGTAGGGTCAGGTTTCCATACCTGCCCCCTGCTTCCGGCGGCTATGGAAAGCCGCCCTACGTGTTTTGGCGTTGCGCCACCAGCCTATTGCGAGCGTAGGGCTGGTTTCCATACCTGCCCCGTCGCACCGATGCCTATGGTGCCACCGACAAACTTCGGAACCGAGCCTCAAGGGCGTCGACAAATGGGTGGGAAGGTTTGCTACCCCGCGCCGCTTGTAGTATACTTTCGCGCGATTACCCGCAGTCTTGCAGGTACAGGCTCGGAGTCTGGTCCATGCTGCAAAGGGCTTCTTTCCGCTACACGCTTGCGCTGTATGTTCTGGACATGGTCGCCACATTTGGCTCCCTGTATGCCGCCCTGCTGGCACGGCGCGCGTGGCCCCTGGGAAAACCCTTTATGGAGCAGTACGGCGGCCTCCGCCCCGCCATTTTCGCGATCGCGTTTGTCGCGTGGACCCTGGCCTTGATGGTTTCGGGAGCCTACGACCCCCGCCGCATCCTGCGCACCGAACGGGAGATCACGCGCGTGCTGGGCGCCGTCGCCATCGCATCCCTCCTCTTCGCCGGCGCGCTTTACTTCTCATACCGGTCTGTGTCTCGCCTGCTTGTGGTCTATTTCATTCTGCTGGACTCCGTCGCGCTCATCACCATTCGGCTGCTGCTCCGCATCGTATGGCGGAACTTCGGCGTGCGACGGCTTCCCGCGTCGCGCATCCTCATCATCGGGGCGGGCGCCCTGGGCCAGGACATCGCCAACTCGTTCCTCCAGCACCAGTGGATGGGGCTGGAAACCGTGGGCTTCCTGGACGACGATCCGGCCAAGCAGGGCGTACGCATCGGCGGCGTGCCGGTGCTGGGCACGCTTCCGGACGCCCCCAGGGTCGTCGCCGAAAATCGCATCACGGACGTGGTGTTCGCGCTGCCGCTGCGCGCGCACCGAGAGATGGCCAACCTCGTCGCGCGTTTGGAGGAACTCCCCGTCAACATCAAGGTGGCGCCCGACCTGGGGCCGCTGGTCTTCTACCGCACCACGGTGGAAACCTTCGGCGACATTCCTCTCATCGGACTCAAGGAGCCGGTCATCCGCCCCCACCAACGCGTGCTGAAGCGCATGATGGACATCGGCGTCTCGGCGGTGGCGCTCGTGGTCTCGGCCCCGATATGGCCGGCCATCGCACTGGCGATCAAACTGGATTCGCCGGGGCCGGTCATTTTCCGCCAGCAGCGCGTGGGTGAGGGCGGCAGATTGTTCACCATGTACAAGTTCCGCACCATGCACGTCGGCGCCGAGAAGTTGGAAAGAACGCTCGTGGAAAGTGCCCTCGCCCAAGGGGAGCGGCTTTTCAAATCCCCCGATGACCCTCGCGTAACCCGCGTGGGGCGGTTCCTGCGGCGCACGAGCCTGGACGAGTTGCCACAGTTGTGGAACGTGCTGAAGGGCGACATGAGCCTGGTGGGCCCCAGGCCCGAGTTGCCCGCCTTCGTGGAACGCTACGAACCCTGGCAGCGCAAGCGGTTTGGCGTGCCCCAGGGCCTCACGGGCTGGTGGCAGGTGCATGGCCGCAGCGACAAGCCCATGTACTGGCACACCGAGGACGACCTCTACTACATCCAAAACTACTCGCTCCTGCTGGATCTCAGAATCCTACTCCTGACGGCGCTGTCGGTGATCCGCGGCAGGGGCGCGTACTAGGCCCGCACCGCCCGTAGGACACCCCCGCGCCAGCGTTCACGGCACCTTTACCCCCTCTGGTACCATTTTCCCATTCTCGCCTCCTCCTATATCCCCTATACTGGGCGTAGAGTCAATACTCGGTAGGAGGCTAGGCATCCATGAATCCAGCACCGACAAGGCGCTTGACGCTGCAGCAGCGCGCCGTGGGCGCTCTTGTTGTATGTGCTCTGCTCATCCTAGCACCAGGCACTGCCCAGGCGCAGCAGCCCCCGTATGTTCCCCCCATGCCTCAAGATGTCCAGACTCCGCGCACGCCCGACAGAACGGGCGAAATGAGCATTGCGCTTCGGGCCGACGCGCCGCAGATCACCGAGGACGATGGCGGCTACCAGATAGTCTCCCTGGACGGCATGGACTATGTGAGCATCGCGGGCGCGCCGCGCCTGCCGGTGCAGCATGTGGAAGTGCAGTTGCCCGCCGGAGCGCGCCTGTCTCAGTATAGCCTGCAAGACGTTGTAGCAGAGGCCCTTCCGGGCACATACAACCTCGCGCAGGTGGCTCCCGAGGCCGAAAGCGAGGGCGGCGTCCGGGCCCCCATTCTGTTTGAACCGCCCGCGTCCCATGTGTTCCCCGATTCGCCGGTGGAGATAAGCGCCACCCAGCAACGCGGCGATGCCCAGGTCATCACCTTCCGCTTCTATCCGCTTCAGTACAACCTAGCCACGCGCACGCTCTCGCTCATCCGCAGTGCGCGGCTGTCGGTGCGCTACCAGCGCATCGGCCGACAGCCAGACCAGGGCGGCATCGGGCCGTTGGAGCCAGCGGGCGCGCCCGCGCCTTCCGATGTCAACACGCAGTCCACGCGCAACCCGGGCTACGCCATCGCCGTGCGCAGCGACCTGGCCCAGGCCGCCAGCATCCTCAACTTCAAGCAGCACAAAGAATCGGAAGGCTTCACCGTGTACCTGGTGTCGCCCGAGGACTGGGCCAACTACACCGGCAAGGACAGCGCCGACAAGTTTCGGGCTTTCCTCCAGGCCAAGTGGCGCGACTGGAACTTGCAGTATCTTCTCATCATCGGCAGCGCCTCGTCCATCCCGATGAAGACGCTGTACCCGTCCAACACCGATCACACCGGCACGTGGGCCACGCCGTCCGACATGTACTACGCCGACCTCACCGGCGACTGGGACAAGGACAGGGACGGCTTCCCTGGCGAGTTCAAGGACGACGCCGTGGACTTCGGGGCCGAACTACTGGTGGGCCGCATTCCCTTTGACACCGAGGTCTACATCAGCACCGTGCTGGAGCGCACCATCGCCTACGAGACGACCTACGGCGACTGGCGGAAGCGCGCGCTGCTGGCGATGGCCATCCTGGACTATCAGCCCAACGGCGGCCCGCAGACCGACGGCGCGTACCTGGGCGAATCCATGCTGGGCTACCTGTCCAAGGCCGGCTTCAGCACCTGGCGCATGTACGAGGAAGACGGCAACGGCACAAAACTGCCCCACGACGCCGCGCTGGATCGCGACGCACTAGCCGCGAACTGGGCGAGCGGATATGGATTCGTCTCATGGTGGGGGCACGGCAGCACCACCGGCGCGTACCGCACCCTGTGGACCGGCGCGCAGACCGTCCGCAAGCCTTTCGCCGACATCTACCACCTGAACTCGCTGGCGACCGACAACCCGCCCATCGTGTTCCAGAACGCGTGCTCCAACGGCGCTCCGCAGACCTACAGCCTGGCGGCTCAGGTGCTGCGCTACGGAGCCATCGCCACCGTCGCGCCCACGGCGATCACCTGGTACCGAACGGGCTGGCGGTCTCCTGCCGACGGGGGCAGCGCAACCCTGGCCTACTACTTCGGGGATGAACTGGTAACCAAAGAGCAGCCGGTCGGCCAGGCGCTGGCCCGCGCCCGCGAGATGCACGCCGCTCGCTACCTATCCTCGCCCGGGCAGCAGCAGACCGTCCTCGCGTTCGCGCTCTACGGCGACCCGTCGCTCCAGATGAAGCCGCGCCCGCGACAACAGACCGTCCAGATCGCCGTCAAGGAGGGGTGGAACCTGCTGGCGATGCCCGTGATGGAGCAACCGCTCCCTCTGCCCGATGCGCTGTCGTCCATCGCCGGCGTGTGGGAGGAAGTCCACGCCTACGATCCGCTGGATGCGCAGCAGCCCTGGAAGACGTTCTTCGCCAACACGCTGCCGCAGGCGAACACGCTCCGCCAACTGAACCCGTTGCAGGGCTTCTGGCTACGGGCCAATGCAGCCGCCACCCTGACGCTCAACGTTCCGGTGCCTTTGACCGCGTCCAGCCAGGCCGTTGACATCCATCCTGGGTGGAACCTGGTCGGGTTCCCAGGCGACGCACCCATGACCGCCGAGGACGCGCTGCGAAGCATCGCCTGGGCGGTAGAATCCGTGTTCGCGCTGGACAACGACGCCGAGAGCGCGTGGCTCAGTTACAGCCCCTCGGCCGCCGCAGACACCAACACACTTCGGACCCTGGAGCCTGGGCGCGGGTATTGGATTTACGCCACAGCGGCCGCGACCTGGCAGGTTCCGTGATTCCAAAGACGCCGCAGAAAATCAAGCAGCCCTCCTCTCGGAGGGCTGCTTGTTTGTGTGTTACCGGTGTGGCGGGCCTCTCGGCTCAGCGGTTGCCGAGCAGCATACCCAACCCCATGCGGCTTGCGTCTTCCTCGCCCGGGTTCCACATCGGATAGGCGTCAATGCGCGGGTGGCTGGTCAACTGCACTGGCGTGCCCTTGCCGGTGATGTCCACCAGGTACAGGTTCCAGTTCTCATCCCGCTTGGACTGGAACACAACCCGACTGCTGTTGCAGTCCCAGGCCGGCGCTTCGTCCGCAGCAGGGTGATCCGTTACGCGAACCTCGGTGCCCGATGCAATCTCGGCCACGTAGATGTCGTTCCGGCCGTTTCTGTCCGACTGGTACGCCAGGTAGCGGCTGTCGGGCGACCACACGGCGTTCAGGTTATTGCCCGCGCCGCTCACCTTGACGGCCGCGCCACCCTCGGCAGGCATCACGTACACGTTCCACTGCCCCTCGCGGTTGGAGCGGAAGGCGATGTACCGCCCATCCGGCGAGTACACAGGGTCTGTCTCGTCGCTGCGCTCGCTCGTCAGTTGAACCAGGTCCGTGCCCGTGATATCCACCCGATAGAGATCCCAGTTGCCGTTACGGTTGGACTGGAAGGCCACATGGAACCCATCTGGAGACCAGAACGGATCCTCATCAGCCGCCGGGTCATACGTGAGCCGCGTCTGACCGTTCCCGTTCTCGTCCATGATGTAAATCTCCCAGTTCCCATCCCTGTCCGACTGGAAGGCGATCTGCGAGGACCCGCAATCGGCCGTCCACACGGGATCTGTGTTGTTGCCGGCGTTGGCGGTCAGTTGCAGCAGATCCTGGCCGAAAGCGCCTATCCGGTAGATATTCCACGCGCCGGCGCGGTTGGACTGGAACGCGATCCATGAGCCATCCGCCGAACGCGCTGGCGCCATGTCCACGCCCGCATCATTCGTGAGGCGAATCACGTTGTTCCCTGCGATGTCCATACGGTACAGTTCCCAGTTGCCATCGCGGTTGCTGAGGAATGTGATCCAGTCCACGCATGCGCACAGCCCCTGGGGCGCAAACTGGGTTACGCGAACGCGGTACCCGTTGTTGCACTGCAGCAGATGCACGTTCTTGGCGTAGATCTTCACGAAGTACACGCCAGTGGCAGGTGCGGTGAAGACGATCTTGGACGCTTTGCCGTCGGCGTCGTCATTCGTGGCCAGCAGCGTCATGTCGGGGCCGTAGAGGGCGATGACCGTGTCCACGCCGCCGAACAGCCCGAACGTCTCAATCACGTACTCGTTGCCCGCCGTCGCGTTGAAGCGGATCCAGTCCACATCATGCTTGTGGTGGAAGTTGTGAGACTGTGGGGACCCGTCCACGGGAATCGGCTTCGCTTGAGCCCCGGAGTTGTCCGTCTCATAGGGGTCAGGGACAATTCCCGGACACTCAGGTGTAGCCGTAGGCGTCCGCGTGGCCGTCGCCGTGTGCGTGGGCGTTGCGGTCGGTGTCGGCGCAGGGTCGGTGCCTACGGGTTTTGTCGGCGTCGCTGTCGGCGTGTTCGTCGCGGTGCCTGTCGGCGTCGCCGTAGGCGTGTTCGTCGCCGTGCCTGTCGGCGTCGCCGTGGGCGTGTTCGTCGCCGTGCCTGTCGGCGTCGCCGTAGGCGTGTTTGTCGCGGTGCTCGTCGGTGTCGCTGTCGGCGTGTTCGTCGCGGTGCTCGTCGGTGTCGCTGTCGGCGTGTTCGTCGCCGTGCCTGTCGGCGTCGCCGTAGGCGTGTTTGTCGCGGTGCTCGTCGGTGTCGCTGTCGGCGTGTTCGTCGCGGTACTCGTCGGCGTGGGGGTAGGCGTACTCGGGCAAGGCCCGTGGCTCAGGTTGAACTGTCCCGACCAACTCGCGTAAATCGTGGCCGTTGCCGACACCACTTGCGAATCCAGGTGCAGCGTCGTGGAGTAATGCGCGGTGCCGCCTGTGAACTTATCCAGGGGTACGGTTGCAACGGAGCCATCAGCCCAATGCACCTCAATGGATGCAGGTGCACTCGCCTCGTCCGCCACTTGGGTGATGACGAAATGCCACTCGGAGTCATCACACTCGTGATCGGTGAGCGCCTTGGCCGAGATGACTTTCGTGTCGGCCACACCAAATGGATTGAAAGCCGCCTCTGCAACCTGCGGCACGCTCACGACACCCAAGGGGAGCAGCAGAGCCAGGATCAGCAGCGCCACTCCAGTAAAGTGAGCGTACTGTCTTTTTGTCATCGTAGTGTCCCTTCTGATGATGCAATGGATTCTGAACGGTTTGCGCTCGTTCAGTCGTGCATAGCATACCACCTGGCATGAATCCTGGATATGACCTATATCATGTTTCGTTGAAGACATCGTGAGCCAATGCAACCAAAGCCGCGAAACATAGCAGGCCGCGCGGATAACAAAAACGCGGGGCCCTTCGCAGGGCCCCGCGTTCGGGGGAAGCAGATTCCAGATTGCCTAATGACCCATCGGGATGTGCACGCGATTCCTGTAGAGCCGCCCGATCCCCATGCGGCTCCCGTCCTCCGACGGCGGATTCCACATCGGGTACGCATCCACGTGCGGGTCATCGGTCAGCCGCACCAGCGCGCTCGTGTCCAGGATGTCGGTCATGTAGATTTCCCAGTTCCCATCGCGATTCGTGTGGAACACGATGTGCTGGCTGTCGCAAGACCAGGTCGGCGCTTCGTCCGTGGCCGCATTGTCCGTAACGCGCGTCTCCAGCAGCGTCAGGATGTTCACCGCGTAGATTTCGCTCTGCCCGTCGCGGTCGGACTGGTACGCGAGCCACTGGCTGTCGGGCGACCACACCGCATTGAGATTGTTGCCCGCGCCGCTGACCTTGACCGCATCGCCGCCCGCCGCCGGCATCACATAGGTGTGCCACTCGCCATCGCGGTTGGAGCGGAAGGCGATGTACTGCCCGTCCGGCGACCACACGGGGTCAACCTCGTCCGCCGGGTCATTGGTCAACTGGATCAAGTCCGTGCCCGTTACATCCACCACGTAGATGTCCCAGTTGCCGTTGCGCCTGGACTGGAAGGCGATGTACATCCCATCCGGCGACCAGAACGGATCCTCATCCGGGGCGGGGTCATCGGTCAGGCGCATCTGCCCGTTCCCGTTGCCGTCCATGATGTAGATTTCCCAGTTCCCGTCGCGGTCGGACTGGAACGCAATCTGCTCGCTCCCGCACGGCGTTGACCACATCGGATCTAGGTTGTTGCCCGCGTTGGCCGTCAGTTGCGTCAGGTTCTCGCCAAGCGCATCCACTTTGTAGATGTCCCACAGGCCGTTGCGGTTCGTCTGGAAGGCGATCCAGACCGCGTCCGAGGAGCGAGTCGGCGCCATGTCTATCGCCGGGTCATTGGTCAGGCGTACAGGCGTGCCGCCCGCCGCATCCAGCCGGTACAGTTCCCAGTTGCCATCGCGGTCGCTGTGGAACACGATCCACTCTGGGCACGGGCACTCCAACTGCTGCTTGAACTCCTCCACCTTGACCTTGTACCCGTTCTCGCAGCCGCATAGTTCGGGATACTTGGGCCGTATCTTGACGTAGTACGTGCCCGAAGTTTCGGCAACCCAGGCGATCTGCGAGCCTTTGCCTCCGCCAAAGTCGTCGTTCGTGGCCAGAAGCGTCATGTCAGGCCCGTACAGTTCAATGATGGTGTCCACGAGCCGCGACAGGTCAAAGGTCGTGATGACGTACTCGTTGCCCGCCGTCGCGTTGAACTTGATCCAGTCCACGTCAGGCTCATCGTGGAGACTGTGCAGTTGCGGCGTCCCGTCCACGGAGATGAACTTGGCCTGGCTGCTGGTGTTGTCCACCTCATAGGCGTCCGGCGGCTCGGGCGGACGAGTCGCGGTAACCGTGTCTTCCACGCCGATGGTAACCGGCCCGTTGCAATTCTCGGCGGTAACGCGGGCGCGCAGGCGAGTTACCGTGCCCGCAGGAACTGTGTCCCACAGGGCGTTGAAACTCACCGCTACCATCGTGCTGCGGCTTTCGCCCGCCGGCAGGTCGCCCACATTCCAGACATACGGCAGAATGTCGGCGATGTACCCTGCGCCTTCTACAGCCTCTACCGTGATGACGATGTCCTGGAAACTGCCGCAGGTGCCGGTGTTCGTTACGGTCAGGTAGAAGGTCGCGTTCAGGTCGCAGACCTCAATATCTGCATCAAACGCCACCTTCAGTTCGCCGTTGCACCCGTGCAGTTCAAACGACAGCGTGTCGTATGCCGTGCAGCCGCTAGCGTCGGTAACCTTCACGCGCACGGTGTAGGACCCCGCATCGGGGAAGACCCGGCACGGGCTCTGGCCATTGTAGTCGTCGTACTGCCCGTCGTTGTCCAGATCCCACTCGTAGGTATACGGGGCCGCGCCGCCGGTGGCCACCGCCGTGAAGCAGCCTTCGCCCGTGCAGTCCGGCAGCGAGACAATCTCCGCCTCTACGGCCAGTTCGTCGTTGATCGCGTAGGTTGTGCTTGCCTGATCCATGCAGTCGTTATTGTCAAACAGACGCACAGCCACCGTGCCGGCCTTGGCATGACCGGTGATGGTGATGACCGTCTGCCGCGGGAACTCGCTGTACACGCCGTCGCCGTTGACGTCCCAGACGAAGTAGTACGGAGGCTCGCCGCCGGAGACCCGCGTTACCGTGAAGACGGCGGTCCCCTCGCACTGATCCACGCTCTTGGTCAGGACGATTTGCGGCGGCGGCACATACACCACCGGCACAGGCTCCGAGGCGTCTTCGCACTGATTGTTGTCCACCACAACCACGCTGTACGTGCCTGCAGTGGTGGCAAGATACGTGTCCGTGATCAGCGATGTCGGGCCGTGAGTGGCCACGAGGACGTCATTGCGATACCAGAAGTACGTGAAGTTCGCCTCGCCGCCGCTCAATGTCGCCGTCAACAGCACCGACGCCACGTTGCAGTTCAACTCGCCGCCCGTCGGCGTTACGCTCACGTCCGGATCGGGCACCGACACCACCACCACATCCGCCGACGTGTCCGTGCACCCGTTGTGATCCGTAACGACGACCTTGTACGTCCCGGCCGACGTGGCCGTGTACGTGCTATTCGTGGCTCCGCTGATGGCCGCCCCGTTCTTGTACCACTGGTACGTGTACGGGGTCTCCCCACCCGTTACGCTCGCCGTCAGCAGCACCGACGACACGTTGCAGTTCAACTCGCCGCTGGTGGGCGTTACGCTCACGTCCGGGTCCGGCACCGACACGACCACCACATCCGCCGACGTGTCCGTGCACCCGTTGTGGTCCGTAACGACGACCTTGTACGTCCCGGCCGACGTGGCCGTGTACGTGCTATTCGTGGCTCCGCTGATGGCCGTCCCGTTCTTGTACCACTGGTACGTGTACGGGGTCTCCCCGCCCGTTACGCTCGCCGTCAGCAGCACCGACGACACGTTGCAGTTCAACTCGCCACCCGTCGGCGTTACGCTCACGTCCGGATCGGGCACCGACGTTACCACCGAATCGTTGGACCTCACGTCGCAATTTGGCCCATCACCTACCCGAACGTAGTATGTCCCAGCGCTCGTCGCCGTGTACGTGCTGCTCGTCGCACCGGTGATGGCCGCGCCATTCTTGTACCACTGGTACGTGAACGGCCCCACCCCACCACTGACGTTCGCCGTCAGCAGCACCGAACTCACGTTGCAGTTCAACTCCCCGCTCGTCGGCGTTACACTCACCGTCGGGCAAACGCGCCGGTTCTTGAAGTCCACCGTCCAACCGCACTGCGCGGGCGGACAGTTCGGATCCTGCCGATCCGGCTCAACCCCCTGCCCCGCCGATGTCCCGCTCGGCGGACACGTCAGGTTGATCTCCTTGTAGTAGTAACTCACGTACTGCCAGCCCGCTCGCTGCTCCTCTACCACCCACAGCGCCTGATTGCATTCCGTGATCCCCGTGAACGAGTAGTACCCATTCTCATCCGTCGTCGTGCTGTACAGGTTCGCGCCGCCCACCGTCTTCCGAATGTAGATGTTCCATCCCGCTATCGGCTCCATGGTGTCGGCATCGTACTTGTGCCCAGAAACCTGCACCCCGTAGTCGTACCCAATCTCCACCTCATTGGAGTCGTCCGAGCAACCGTTCACATCCGTTACCCGAACCTTGTACGTCCCCGCCGACTTCACCGTGTATGTGCTACCCGTCGCACCGCTGATCGCCACGCCGTTCTTGTACCACTGGTACGTGTACGGCCCCTTGCCCCCTGTAACGCTCGCCGTCAGCAGCAACTGCCGCACCGTGCACGTCAACGTGCCGCTGGTGGGCGTTACGCTCACGTCCGGGTCCGGCACCGACGTTACCACCACATCCGCCGACGTGTCCGTGCACCCGTTGTGATCCGTAACGATGACCTTGTACGTCCCGGCCGACGTCGCGCTGTACGTGCTATTCGTGGCCCCGCTGATGGCCGTCCCGTTCTTGTACCACTGGTACGTGTACGGGGTCTCCCCGCCCGTTACGCTCGCCGTCAGCAGCACCGACGACACGTTGCAGTTCAACTCGCCACCCGTCGGCGTTACGCTCACGTCCGGATCGGGCACCGACGTTACCTTGGCCTCGTTGGACATGTCCTCGCAGCCGTACTTGTCCACCACCTTGACCTTGTAGGTGCCGACACTCGTCGCGCTGTACGTGCTGGAAGTCGCCCCGCTGATGGCTGCCCCGTTCTTGTACCACTGGTACGTGAAGGGGGCGGTCCCACCCGTAACATTCGCCGTTAGCAACACGGAGGAGGTGTTGCAGTTCAATTCGCCGCCGTTGATGGTAACCTCCACATCGCACGGCGGGCAGATCACGAACACGATTTGCTGAGACCACAGAACACCCGTCCCAGGATGGCCCGGGACCTGCGCGGCCCAGAAGATGTAATTTCCGGCCTGGGAAACGGGTACGGTGATCGTAGTAGACTCACCGGAAGCCAGAGGACCAAGTGTGCCGCTAGCGACCACCGTGCCGGTCTTAGGATCGCCCGACGCGGAATAGTAGAGTTTCCACTGAGTGGCCGACAGCATATCGCCGTTGCCGTCGTTCTTGATGGTGGCCCAAACTACTTCACAGTCGTTGCCCTGGTCAATGAATACCAGGGAACTCCGGTCCCACCAGTTCTTGGTCGCCTGGGCCGTTACTTTCCCCGGCGTCTGCTTCGCCATGATGAGGCGCTGGCAGCCCTCGCGGAACCAGTTGAGCCCCGCGGGAATAACGTAGGACACTTCCGCCGTGATCGTGTCCTGGCCCGACCCGCCGGGGTTCGTGTAGGTAAAGGAGGCCTTGCCCGCGCCTGCGCCCCCTGTCGTGCTGGAGCCACTGGCGATGGTTGAGCCATCACGCTTCACCGTGAAGTTCACCACGTAGCCATCCATCGCAGCGCCGGTCTCGTCCTTCAGTTCGGCCGTAACGGTGTGCGTAGTGGCCTGGGGAAGGTAGTTCGTCGCCGAGGAAGGCGTCAATGTCAGCGTGGTTGGGGTATGAGGCACCGACTGATTCTCCGCGGCCTCAATGATGTCCCACGCTTCGCCCTTAATCGTGCCATTCCCCGTGTCCGGGAAGTTGCAGCCATCGGTGAAGTGCCAGATGGCCAGTTGCACCGCCGACGCCCGATCCTTTGTTGTGCTCAGATCGCTCGGCTGCCCGGGCACGGTCGGGTAGAAGTTGTTGAGAATCCACACAACTCGCCCGTCCACCAGGTTCGGCCCCTGCTGATACGTCTGGTTGTAACAGATGCTGTGATTCGTATCAATGCAGTAGACCTCGCTGACCGCGCCTTCTATGGTCGCATTGAACGTGCCTGCCCAGTAATTCCCGGACAGGCAGTCCACATAGAGCGCCTGCCCCGTCTTGGTGCCGGTCGGCGTCGCCGTGGACGCTCGCAGGGCCAAAGGCACCGCGACCGCAGCAATGGCGGCTAACGCAACAATCAGAAGAATACCTCGGGAAATGTGGAACCTCTTGCTCACCATGCCGTCTCCTCCTCATGCATGTGAATCAAAACGAATAGCCCTGAACGGAGGGGGGCCGGCCCGCAAGCAAAAACCCCTAGACGAGACAAACCGAACCACCTCTGTTCCTTTGGGGGGGAATCAGTGGTCTCCGCTATCCTACCTTATCACTCACATTGTAAGCCGATTGTGCACCCATGTCTATAGGTTTGTGCCCTTTTCCGCAAACTCTAACTGTTTTCAAACTATTCTCCAACCGAAATCTGTCCCTCAAAACCCCTGAATCGCATACAATGGTAGCGTACTTCTCACAAGGGTTGTGCCTGTGATACCGCCCAGGGTTACCATCTGCGTGTTTGCGCCATCGGAGGGAGCGGCTTCTCCGTTCAGCGAAGCCTTGGCTCCCTCTTTCGCCTTGCGCTGGACATCTGTTGCGGGTGAGATTTCGCACGACGACGACCTGATCCTCGTCGCCGGCTGGCGGAAGGATGACAGCGCAGCGTGCAGGGCCGCACGGGCGCAGACGAACACGCCTATCATCCTCGTGGCCCACAAAGCCACAAGCCGGGCCGTCATTGATGGCCTGCAGGCCGGGGCTGACCTGGTGGTTCCGGCCAACATCCAGCCGAGCGAACTGCAAGCGCGCATCCGCGCCATGATCCGCCGCAACCGGATGTCCTCCAGCGCCGACGCATTCCGCATCCTTCGGTTTTCCGACTCCACCTCCTAGCCGCCCGCGCCTCTCGCCCGCGTGTTCTCTACCTGCCGATGCTCCCGCCTCCGCGCCGCCGGACTTTGCCAGCCGCGCCGATTGCCTTATAATGTTTGTGGTAAGACCATTCGGATACGGAGGCTTGTGTGGCTGGCGAAACGCTGTGGACGCAGGGATTGGCCAAAACCCGACAGAGCATCTTCGCCCGCGTGGGCGCGCTGCTGCGCGGCGGCGACATTACCGCCGACCTGTGGGAGGAACTGGAGGCGCTGCTCATCCAGGCAGACGTCGGCCTGCCCGCAACGTCGGACATCCTGGCGCGCGTGCAGTCGCAGGCCAGGGCGCAGGGGGCGCGCACGCGGCAAGATGTGCTGCGCCTGCTGAAGGCGGAAATGGCCCGGTGTCTCGCCTCCACCACGCCCTTGAACGACGACAGCCGTCTCCTGACGGTGATCCTCATCGTGGGCGTGAACGGTTCGGGGAAGACGACCAGCATTGCCAAACTCGGGCGCTACTACCAGTTGCGCGGGCGCAAGGTGATCCTGGCCGCCGCCGACACGTTCCGCGCCGCTGCCATTGACCAACTGAAAATCTGGGGCCAGCGCCTCGGCGTGGAGGTCATCGCCCAGCAACCCGGAAGCGACCCGGGCGCCGTGGTGTTTGACGCCATACAGGCGTGCCGCTCCCGCGGAGCCGACATGCTCATCGTGGACACGGCCGGCCGACTGCATACCAAGCACAACTTGATGGACGAACTCCGCAAGATACGCGGCGTCGCCGCCAAGCAGGTGCACCAGGCCCCCCACGAGACCCTGCTGGTGCTGGACGCCACGACGGGCCAGAACGCCCTGGCCCAGGCCAGGCACTTCAAGGAAGCCGTGGACGTTACCGGCGTCATCGTGGCCAAACTGGACGGCACGGCCAAAGGGGGCGTCGTCCTCAGCATCGCCACGGAGTTGGGCCTGCCCGTGCGGTTCGTCGGCCTGGGCGAGAAGCCCGACGACTTTGCCACCTTTGACCCAGAGCGATTCGTGAACGGCCTTTTCGCCGACACGGCCGGATAGGATGAGACCGAGACGACCCATTCTCGGCTAGAATCAGGAGTGAATCCGATGATGGAAGACTTGAAATCCAAACTGACCGACATGTCCCAGCGCATCCATGAACTCATGGAGCGTCTTTGACATCGCCGCGAAAGAGAAGGAGATCGCCCAACTCAGCAAGGAATCCGAAGCGCCCGACTTCTGGGATGACCCCATCGCCGCCAAGAGGAAGATGCAGCGGCTGAACGACCTGCGGGAGGAAACCGCATGGTGGCGCTATGCGGAATCCCACGCCGCCGACCTGCTCGGCCTGTACGAGTTGGCCGCGGAAGACGGGGATGAAACCACCATGCGCCAGGTGGCCGAAGAAGCCGACCGCCTCGCCCAGAGCCTGGAACGCAAGGAGTTCCTGCTGCTGTTCTCCGGCGAATACGACCGATCCGACGCCTTGCTGTCCGTCCACGCGGGCGCAGGCGGCACCGACTCGCAGGACTGGGCGCAGATGCTCCTGCGCATGTACCTGCGCTGGGCCGAGCGCCAGGGGTTCAAGACCGAAGTCCTGGACATCATGCACGGCGAGGAGGCCGGCATCAAAAGCGCAACGGTCCTCGTATCCGGCGACTACGCCTACGGCTACCTGAAGGCCGAAAAGGGCGTCCACCGTCTGGTGCGGCTGTCGCCCTTTGACGCCGCCCACCGTCGGCACACGTCGTTCGCGCTGGTGGAAGTGATGCCCGACTTGGGCGAGGACGTGGAGGTGGACATCAATCCGGACGACCTGCGGATTGACGTCTTCCGGTCTTCAGGCGCGGGCGGCCAGAACGTGCAGAAGAACTCCACCGCCGTGAGGATCACCCATCTGCCGACCGGCATCGTCGTGTCGTGCCAGAACGAGCGCTCGCAACTGCAGAACAAAGAAGTCGCCATGCGCATCCTTCGCGCGCGCCTTTGGGACCTGGAGATGCAGAAGCGCGAAGAGGAGCAGGCGCGCCTCAAAGGCAAGCACGTGGAAGCCGGCTGGGGCAATCAAATTCGCTCCTACGTCCTCCATCCTTATCACATGGTGAAGGATCACCGCACCGAAGTGGAAGTCGGCAACGTGGACAGCGTCCTGGACGGCGACATCACCGACCTGATGATCGCCTACTTGAAGCAGAGCATCGCCGAACCCGCCGGGACACCATAAGCGAAAGGAGTTACGAGATGCCCACTGAGAAGGATTCGCAGGGCGGCGGGAAGAGCGGCGCCGGTCTGTCCGCTTCGGCCTCCGCCGGAACCGGCGAAGCCGAAGCCCGGCAGGCCCTTGCGCGCAAGCAAGCCAGCCTGGAGCGCGAACTCGCCGACCTCCACGACGACGCCCGCATGGCCAGCGTGCGCAGCGAGGCGGAGCGCATCTCCGCGCTGCTCGCCGCGCTCCCCGACAGGCTACGGCGCATTCGGGCGCGGGGGTTCCAGTTCCACGCGACGCTGGAGCAGGAACTGGAAAGGCTCACCCAAGACTGGAACCTCTTCAAGCCCCAGATGGCGGCGGCGATAGAGCGCGAATACCAGCGGCTGGCCGTGTCCATGGCGCGCATCCAGGAGCAGGTCCTGGCGGGCCGCCAGTACATGGCCCTGCCGGTCGCGCTGGCATCCGAGCGGGTGGACACCGCTGCAGCCCAGTTGAGCAACTTCAAGAGCGAAATCCAGGCCGCTTCCTCCTCGCTCCAAAGCATGCTGACCTCGGCCTCGCAGGGCATCCGCAAGGCCGACAAGATCATCGCCGACGCCGAGGCGATGCTGGACGAACTGGACGCCGCCACGTTCCGCCTTCTGCCCGGCGAGGCGCCTGTCGCCATGTCCCAGGCCGAGTGGCTCCGCGGCAAGGACGACGAGGTCAAGGGCCTGCTGTTCATCACCGACCACCGCCTGCTTTTTGAACGCAAGGAAGAAGTCGTTACCAAGCGCAAACTCCTCGTCTTCACCGAGAAGAAACTCGTGCGCGAACTCCTCTTTGAGACTCCCATCGGCGCTGTGGAGAAGGTCGCGGTGGAGCGCATGGGCGGGCTGTTCAAGAAGCAGGTCGTCAAGGTCAGTTTCACGTCCCCGCCCGCGCCCTACGCCCAGGCCCTCATCAGCCTGCGCGGCAACCCCGAAGAGTGGGTGGGCGTCATCACCCGCATCATCACGGGTGACGCCGACAAGGACCGCGTCGCAGGCCCGACCCAGGCGCAACCTGCCGCCCCCGCCGAGCCGAGGGTCATCAAGTGCAGCGGGTGCGGGGCCACCTTGACCGTGCCCATCGTCAAGGGCATGCAGAGCGTGAAGTGCGAGTATTGCGGCACCGTCATGCGCCTGTAGGCGCGACAGACCGATCCCCCAGGGCCGCAGCCACCCGCCCCATCCGCAGGAGGGCATAACAAATGGAAATCGGCACCGTCCGCCAGGTGGACATTGAGCGCGAAATGGAGCAGGCGTATCTGGACTACGCCATGAGCGTCATCGTGTCCAGAGCCTTGCCCGATGTCCGCGACGGCCTGAAGCCCGTGCAGCGGCGAATCCTCTACGCCATGCACGACATGGGGCTGAAGCCCGACAAGCCGTACAAGAAAAGCGCCCGCATCGTCGGCGAAGTCCTGGGCAAGTACCACCCCCATGGCGACGCCGCCGTGTACGACGCCATGGTGCGCATGGCGCAGGATTTCTCCATGCGGGCCGTGCTCGTGGACGGCCAGGGGAATTTCGGCTCCATTGACGGCGACGGCGCTGCCGCCATGCGCTACACCGAGGCCCGCCTCGCCGTCATCGCGCAGGAACTTCTCGCCGACATAGACAAGGACACGGTGGACTTCGTCCCCAACTTTGACGGCACGCTCACCGAGCCGGCTGTCCTCCCGTCGGCCCTGCCGAACCTGCTGGTCAATGGCGCGTCGGGCATCGCCGTGGGCATGGCCACCAACATCCCGCCCCACAACCTCGGCGAGGTCTGCGATGCCCTCATCTACATGATTGACCACTGGAAGGACGTAGAAGACATCTCCACCAGCGACCTGTTGCAGTTCATCCAGGGGCCCGATTTCCCCACCGGCGGCGTGGTGTACCGCTATGCGGAAGACCGCGCCACCGGCGAGCGCGTGGACGCCCTGGAGAGCGCCTACGCCGTGGGCAAGGGCCGCTTCACGGTGCAGGCGAAGGCCCACGTGGAGGAGATGACGCGGGGACGCAACCGCATCGTCGTAACCGAACTCCCCTATCAGGTGAACAAGGCGCACCTGGTGGAGCGCATCGCCGAACTGGTGCGCGACGGCCGCATAGAGGGCATCTCCGACCTCCGCGACGAGTCCGACCGTCAGGGCCTCCGCGTCGTCATAGAACTCACGCGCACCGCAGACCCGCGCGAGGTGCTGTCGGCCCTATTCAAACTCACGCCCATGCAGGCCACCTTCGGCGTGAGCATGTTGGCGCTGGTGGACGGTGAGCCGCGCATGTTGTCCCTCAAGAAGGCGCTCCACCTATTCCTGGAGCATCGCCGCGAAATCGTAACCCGTCGGAGCCGCTACGACCTGGAGAAGGCCAAACTCCGCGCCCACATCCTGGAAGGAATCCTCGTCGCGCTGGCCAACCTGGACGAGGTCATCGCCATCATCCGCAAGAGCCAGACGGCCGAGACCGCCCTGGCCAACCTGCGCAAGCGGTTCAAACTCACGGAGATTCAGGCGCAGGCCATCCTGGACACCCAGTTGCGTCGCCTGGCGGCGCTGGAACGCAAGAAAATTGAAGAGGAATACGCCGAGAAGAAGAAACTCATCGCCTACCTGGAAGACCTCCTCGCGCACCCCAAGAAGATTCTGGGCGTCATACGGAGCGAACTGGCGGCCCTGAAGGCGCGGTACGCCGACCCCCGCCGCACGCAGATCATCCAGCAGGAGAAGCGCGACCTCACCACGCGCGACCTCGTCGCGGAACAAGACGTGGTCATCGTCGCCTCGGCCTCGGGACGACTGCGGGCGTTTCCCGCCGAGCCGTCCGCCGACCTGGCCCGCCAACTCGGAGATGAGATACCCGTGGCCCTCGCCAAGGGCAACACGCGCGACGACCTGCTGGTATGCACCGCCGACGGCCAGGGCTACACCCTGCCCGTGCACCTGCTGCCCGTCGGCGACCGCTCGGCATGGGTCTCCCTGGCGGACCTGTGCTCCCTCCCCAAGACCGAATCCATCATCGCCCTCATGTGCCCCAAGGCCGACGACGAAGGCCGCCTGCAGGGCTACCTCACGCTGGTTACCCGCCACGGCAAGATCAAGCGGCTGGCCGCCGAGGACATCCGAAGTATCCGCGGCAGCGGCATCCTCATCGGCCTGGACGAAGGCGACCAGGTCGTCAGCGCATTTGCCACCGACGGCGCCCAGGAAGTCGTCGTGTGCGCGGCCAACGGCCAGGGAATCCGCTTCAGCGAGGAAGAAGTGCGTCCCATGGGCCTGGCCGCGGGCGGCGTCCTCGCCATGAAACTGGGCGATCAGGATACCGTCGTCGCTGCCATGCCGGTGGCCGCGTCGGAAGCCCAAATCGCCATTCTGTCGCGCCTCGGCTACGGCAAGCGGATCGCGCTCAAAGACTTCCCCGCCCAGAAGCGCTACGGCGCTGGCGTGGTCGTGGCCAAGGTTACCGCCAGGACAGGCCCTCTCGCCTGCGCCGTTGCCGTGGGCGGGGGCGAGACGCTGTGCATGAGAACCTCCGCGGCCAAAGGGTACCCGCTGGCAGCGGCGGACCTGCCCCTCATGGCGCGCGCGGCCCAGGGCAAGACCGTGCTGACCCTGCGCAAGGCCGAACTGGTGGAGAGCATCGTCGCGCTGGGAGCGGCCACGGCGGAACCCGCGCCGGAACGCAAGCGCAAACCCAAGGCCGCCGCAGCACCTGCATCGCGCCCGCCAGCCGAGAAAGCGCCTGCCAAGAAAGGCGCGCCGCAAGCAACCGCGGAGCCCGCCAAAACCGCCAAGCAGAAAGCGAAGCGACGTCCGCCAGCAGAACGGGCCACAGAGAAGAAGGCCACCCAGGCGAAGGCGGCCAAAGCCCCATCAGCGGCCACCGCGAAGCCCACAAAGCCCAAAGCCGCCCGCAAGTCGCCCGCGACGAAACAGGCGACCAAACCCGCGCCGACCGAGGCCGCGCCCGCGCGAGAAGAGGCCAAGCCGCCGACCGCGCCCAGGCGCAAACCCACGGCCGCGCCGGAAGCGAGCGCCGCCCAACCCAAACCCGCCCAGTCGCCCAAGAAGAAAGCGCCCAAGCCTGCCAGCGCGGATCGCGCCGCCAAGAAGAAGCCGGTGCGAAGCGTGCCCGGGGCGGGCAAGAAGTCCGGCAAGTGAGGCCCGTGCGGGGGGCGGCTTCACGGTCTATTTCCCATTCGCGTGGATTCGTGTGATTCGCGGTTACAACGCCATTCGCGGTTGCGACCCCGAAGCCCGCGCCGCGTACACGGCGGTCAGCGCGCGGTCGTACTCCGGGGCCATGCATGCCCAATCGTACCGCCGCATAGCCTCGCGCAAGGCAGGCGCGGGCGGCGTGGGGTTCAGCAGAATCTGGCGCAACCGCCGCACCAAATCCTCAAAGTCCTCGTACAGGTGCGCCTCGTGTAGGGACGGGGGAATCAACTCCGGGTACACGAGCCGCTTGGGCAACAGCGGCCACGCCCCGCAGTAGATGCTCTCCACGATGGCGATGCCGAAGAACTCATGGATGGCCGTGCTGACCACCACGTCCGCCTGCCAGAGGAGCCGCGCGTACTCCTCCGCGTCCGCGTGGCCGTAGTGGACAAGGCGGCCCGCAAAGGCTTCTTTCGCCTGGAGGAACTCCTGCGGCTTCTGGCGGAAGTTCTCGCCAGCCAGGGCCAGTCGGAAGGGCACGCCTTCCTCGGCGAGGATGGCAAGCGCCCGGAAGAAGACTTCGGGCTGCTTGTCGTATTCCCATCGCTGATTCCACAGCACCAGCGGCGGGCAGGTGCGGGGCGGCGCGTGCTCCCGTGCCGCGTCCAGCCGCCGCAGATCGCACCCGACGGGCAGGACGCTGGACTTGGCCCGAAGTTGCGGGACCGTCTCCAGGTGGTTGTAATCGGGAAAATGCTTGAGCAGCCTGGGGAGTTCGTCAAAGAACTGCTCGCGGTGGAACGCCGAGTTGAAGAACACCCAGTCGGCGCACAGCCCCGTCATGAAGTTCATGAACCCGTAGGTCAAGTCGTGGCTGGCTGCCGGCGCCAGGGGGTACGACAACTGGGTCTCGTGGAAGTACGCGGCAATGGGCGTGTCGGCGAAACGCGGGCGGGTCAGGCCGAGAAAGTAGGGGAGATTCACCATGTCCGTAACCAGGAGCAAGTCCGGATCTTGCTCCATGCCCTGGCATCGGCTGGCCAGTTCAAGCGCGGCCCCATGCATCCGCCACTTCCAGAAGCGGCCCTCCATGGGCCAAATCTCAATCGCGTGCTCGCGGCTGGCCGCCTGGTACCCCTCGGCCCACGCGCGGTGCGAACCGGTGAAATACGGCTCCAGCAAAACAACTCGCATGCTACCCTGTGCCGAACGTGTTGCCGCTCAGCCGACAATGAAGCCGGCCGGCTGCAGCGGCGGGTCAGGCGACCCTCGCAAGGGGCCAAGCACCTGATCTTCACTTAGGGCGACTACCGTAACATCTTCGTCAGGTATCACCGGGGCGGCATAGCCCGGCGAGTAAAAGAACACGTACTTATGCTGCTCGGACGTTCTCCTGACCTTCGCGACGTCCTTACGGAGCTTGTCGTTGTTACCGGTACGAACGGCAGCGAAGACTTCCGCTGCAACGCTTGCCGAACGCGATGAGACGTCGCTGCCCGACGCTGTGCCCAAGTGGATCTCAATCGGCCATGCATCGGGGTGCCGGCGGGCGATTTCGTCGGCGGCTGCGAGCGAAGCGAGGTAAGTGAATGTCTGGTTTACCTGCTCAATGAGATTGAGCGGTCGCTCTTCCAGGGGATGCCGCCCCATCTCGGAGAACTTCAAACGAGCCAGAGCCTCAATCGGGTCAAGGGCGCAAAGTTCGCAAAGCGCGTTGAGAGTATCTCGGGCTGCCGCCACGATCCTGGCACGTAGCCGCTCCAGGTCGTCCGCTGAAGAGACTATCTCAACAGGCATGACTGCTCCCTGGGTCGCCGACGCCGCCGCTACACGGCGTCAATCTCCGCCAACTCGTTCGGGTTGAGGAGCCTGTGCCTCGCCGTCAGGTATGTCTCGCACTCGTAGCACTTCCCGGCCTTGGCGCACGTGCTACTGGCGATCTCCCAGCAGGGCGTGGAGCGGTCTTCGTAGGCCGTGCAGGTGGCTCGGTCCGCCTCCGAGCACCCCTTCAACTCCCAGCACGGGATCAGCCCCAGCAGGCGGCGAAGCCCCTCCTGATTGAGGCCCTTCTTGTGGATGAGATAGCGGATGCACTGGATCCACTTCAGGTCGTTGTCCGAATACAGGCGCCGATTGTTCTTGCGGGCGGGGCGGATCAGGCCGAACTGCTCGTAGAGCCGCAGGGTGCGCGGATGAACCTGCAAGAGGTCGGCGGCCGTACCAATGGTGTACAGAGGGGTGGATTCGCTGCGCATTTTCTTCTCACCTCGCCGAGCGGAGATGGTGGCACCGCGTTTCACCACCATTATAGCCTATCAAATGACTTTGTCAACTTTTCTACCAGCGAACCCAGCGCAACATGTGCGAAAACCGGCAACGAAAAAGGCCCGCTGGGGTGCGGGCCTTCTCAACCTGCGGCGACACTGCGCCGTGTCTAGGAACCCCGGTGCTCACCCGCATCTTGATGTTCGTCGCGCGCCGACGGCACGGCCGGCCGCTGCACCGCTCAGCCGCCCACGCCCACCTTGGGGCCAGCCCAAAGCCACAGCACCGCGAACAGGGCGAATAGCCCCAGCAACGCCAAATCCCCGAGACTCATGATTCACCCGCCGGAATGCCCAGCGCCTCCTGCACCGCCCGCAGGATGGCGTAGTAACTCACCCCGCCCGCGAACCGAAAGACGCCGTTGATCGCCGTGAGCGGATAGGCCAGCCCGTGCTCCTCTACGGCCTTCACCACGTCGGCATACTTCGCCCGCATCTCCGGATCCGACAGTTCGTAGTACTCCACCTTCACCCTGTCGCCGAAGTCTTCCTGCAAATACTCGGCGACGATCTTCGTGGTCTCCTCCGAAGACCAGTGGGGTCCTCAGCCTCCGCTGAAGCAACTCTCCATCAGGTCGTTGCCGAAAACCGATACCACCACCTGCTCTGTCTCGTTTGTCTGCATCGCGTATCCTTTCTGAGGTTTGTTTCAAAGACAGGCCCACGGCCCGTCCGCTAGATGCCTCAAGTGCTGCCGCCTGTGCCGCAGGAAGAACCCTGCGAGACGGCGAACCCGCCCAGGGGATTGCCCCCCATGCCGAAAAGCGACATCTTTTTCTCCACGCCCTTCTGCCCGCAATGGGGGCACTCCACGTTTCGCGGGTCCGTGTTCATGGGAACCAGTTTCTCAAACTCCTTGCCGCAGTGTGGGCAACGATACTCGTAGATCGGCATAGACTAACGCTCCTCCATCCCTTCATCCAACAGGCTCGTCAGGCGGCCAGCGGTCGCCACGCCCACGTGCTTCGCCACCAGTTCACCGTGCGGCGCGAACAGCAGAAACGTGGGCACCGCGCGCACCTGGAACTGGTACGCCAGCGCATTGCCCAGCGCCGAGCGCACGTTCAGCCGCACCACAGCCACCTGCCCCTCGTGCAAACGCTCAAACCCGTCAACGGCGGGCTTGGACAGCAGGCACGCGCTTCAGGTATTGGAATACAACTCCACCAGCACGGGCTTGCCCGAGGAGAAAAGCGCCGCGAACTCCCCTTCCGTGGCCACCGTATCGGCGGGCGTGCGCAAGTAGAGATACAGCGCGCCCACGATCGCCGCCAGAATCAGCAGCCCTATGTTCTCTCTCACAACCTTCGGAATCCTATCCACGGACACATACCCCTGCAGGGTATTTGAATTCTATCCCGAACGCGCCCGATTGTCAAATCGCCCCGCGCCCGGTAGCATTATCATTTGACTCTGCACGGGCTCTGTCTTGTGCTGGCACCGAGGTGCGACGCACTTTCGGAGGTACGCCGCACCTTGAAGATGGCCGCGGGCCTTCGCATTCACAAAGGCGGGCGCCAACAAACTCTGGAACCGAATCGGGGCCTGTCATCGGGGGCGGCGCCTGGCGCGATAAACTGTCGCCCCTGGGAGCGCGCGCGCCTGCGACCAGGCCGCGGCTCGCAGCGCCGAAAACGAGGCGGTGAGCGGCTGAGGATTCGCCAGATACGCCTCGGTAATCTCCTTGCCTGCGCGGATCATCTCTTCCGCGTGGCCGAAATCCCACATGGAGATGCCCTGAAACGCGGGGATGCGGATGTGGTGCAGCGCCACGGCAGGATTCCCCGCCGCCTCTTCCAGGTCGTCCAGCAACTGCTGATAGATGAGCGTGGTCAGCATGCGCTGGATTATGTCAACCAAGCCGTGCACTTCGGGCACCGGCTCGCCCGAATACCCCAGGTCTATGGCGTAGATTTCCGTCGCGCCCTTGGCCATTGCGATCTCTATGGGCACATTGGCGACGATACCCCCATCCACCAACTGCGCGCCGTGATACACATACGGCGGGAAAGTAACGGGCAGCGAGGCGCTGGCCATGACCGCGTCCACGATCAGCGCCGAAGGGTCGTCGCCGAACAGGTAGAGCGTGGCCGTGTTGAGGTCGGCGGCCGTCGTGTACAGCCGCACGCGCAGGTCGGCGAACCGCGTAACCCCAGGCGGCAGGTTCCGGATGACCAGGTCGCGCAGGCGGGCGCTGGACATCAGGCCGTCCTGCTTGGTGAGCACGCGCCACGCCATCGTTACAGGATTGCCAGGGAACACGTCGGAGCGGCGCAGCGACTTCCACAGCCCGCCCAGCGTCAGCACGCCCACCGGGCTTGGGTCAGCGGCGATGAACGCCGCATTCATGGCCCCCGCCGACGTGCCCACCAGCATATCGGGCTGGATGCCGTGGCCGAAGAGCGCCTGCAGCGCCCCCACCTCCAGCGCCCCGCGGTTCCCCCCGCCGCTCAGCACAAACGCGATCATGCGCAACCTCCCGCCGCCGCGAAGTGTTGTGCCATTATCCGCTGCCCGCGCCCAAGTGTCAAATGGTTTTCGCGCTTCGCGCCCTTGTGTGCTATAATGGCGAGGCGATACGGTTGCGCCCACCCTGAGTGCAGACACCTACGCGCCTTTGGACTCTAGCCAATCTATTTCAAGGAGGAAACACGATGGCCGAGTACCTCAGCAGGTTCCACGAGTCCCTTGTCCGCAAGGATGTTTTCAGCGTAACCTGGGAACTTGTCCCGGGCCGGGGGGCTTACGAGAAGGATCAGGAAGAAGTCCTCCGAGGAGCCGAGAAGGCCGCCAAGGGAGGCAAAGTTCATGCCCTCACCCTGACCGACAACCCTGGCGGCAACCCCGCCATTTCCGCGGAGTTCCTCGGCGCCGAAGTCAACCGCCTCGGGATAGAACCCCTTGTCCACTTCACCTGCAAGGATAAGAACCGCAACGAACTGGAAGCCTTGCTCCACGGCCTGGAGCGGGCCGGAGTCCGAAATCTGCTTGTGATGACCGGTGACTACACATATTCGGGCTATCGTGGGCGTGCAAAGCCGGTATTTGATTTGGATCCCGTGCAACTTCTGGAACTCATCGGCGAGATGAACAAAGGGCTGGAGGTGCAAGGGCCTCGCGGTGTAACAACCCTTGCGCCCTCGCACTTCTTTGCCGGCGCAGTGGTCAGCCCATTCAAGGCCCTGGAAAGCGAGCAGATGGGTCAGTATTACAAACTCAAGAAGAAACTCCAGGCGGGTGCCCAGTTCATTGTAACCCAACTCGGCTACGACGCGCGCAAGTTCCACGAAGCCTTGCTCATGGTCAAGCACCTGGGATTTGAGCACATCCCCGTAATCGGGAATGTCTATGTCCTGCCCAGGCCGGTAGGGCGACTCATGAACCAGAATGGCGTCCCCGGGTGTGTAGTTACCGACAGGTTGCTCGCCATCCTGGACGAGGAAGCCGCCGACAAGACCAAGGCCAAAGAGAGGCGTCTGGAACGCGCCGCGAAGATGTACGCGTTCATGAAGGGGATGGGCTTCGCGGGTGTGCATATTGGCGGGCATGGCCTCTCCTACGAGGATGTGGAATTCATCATCGCGCGAGGAGAGGAACTGGCGCCGAACTGGCTGGACTACATCCACGAGTTTGACTTCCCCCAGCCGAACGGCTGGTACTATTTTGAGAAGGACGAGAAGACGGGCCTCAACACCGAAACGCCCGTAAATCGGTCGCTGCATCGCCCGGGCACGCCCCTCTCCTATCGGGGATTTCGGCTCCTGCACAAGACGATGTTTGAACCGCACGGAGTGCTTTTCAAACCCATGCAGGGCCTGGCGAAGGCACTGGACGGTTCGCGCCTGGAGCCGGCTTTCACCAGCCTTGAGCATTTCGCCAAATCCATTACCAACGACTGCCTGCACTGCGGGGATTGTGGATTGCCCGATGTCGCCTACCTGTGCCCCACAAGCCAGTGTCCCAAAGGACAGCGCAACGGTCCGTGCGGTGGCAGTTTTGAGGGCTGGTGCGAGGTCTATCCGGGGAAGAAGCAGTGCATCTTCGTTCGCGCATACGGCCGGCTGAAGCACTACGGCGAGGAAGATAAACTCGGCGCCTACCACGTCCCGCCGGTCAACTACGACCTGCTGTGGACTGCATCATGGCTCAATTTCTACATGGGCCGCGACCACACGGCCAAGCGCCTGGGCATCGTGCCGCCCGCTGGCAAGACACAAAAGGAGCAGAAGTAGGTCAGCAGAGCAAAATGGACCGGTACCCACCCACAACCTGGCGGTTACTGATAGAGGCTGCCAACGATGGCGCATGGAACATGGCCGCGGACGAAGCCATCCTGACCGGCGTCGCCCGCGGCGATAGCCTGCCCACGCTGCGCTTCTACCAGTGGAATCCGCCGTGCCTTTCGTTGGGGCGGAGCCAGTCGGCGGCGGAAGTGGACTTCGCGGCCTGCGAGGCGCAGGGCATCACGTGCGTCCGCCGCCCCACAGGTGGGCGAGCCATCCTGCACCGCGACGAACTGACGTACAGCATCACCCTCCCGCTGGACGACCCGCGCGCGGCGGGCGACATCGTGGAATCCTACAGGCGGCTGAGCGAAGGGTTGGCCGAGGGGCTAAGAATCCTGGGAGTGGCCGTGGGCCGCGCCAGGCCCCGCAAAACCGCCGATCCCGCGCCCGCCTGCTTTGAGACGCTCGCCGGATACGAGATCACCGTCGGGGGGCGGAAACTCCTGGGCAGCGCCCAGTTCCGCACATCCAAGGCCCTGCTCCAGCATGGCTCGCTGCCCCTCCACGGCGACCTGTTGGCCATCGTGGATTTGCTGGCCCTCCCCGACTCGGAACGCCAGGCCCTGCGCCGAAGGCTGCGGACGGCGGCCATCACGCTGGCGCAGGCGCTCTCGCGGCGCGTGTCGTTCGCGGAGGCGGCGCAGGCCCTGTGCCAGGGCATCTCGCGCGCGCTCAACGTGCGCCTGGCGGAAGGCTCGCTGTCTCCCGCCGAGTTGGAACTCGCCCGCCGCCTGCAAGGCGAGAAGTACGCCAACATCGCGTGGCCCACCGCGCCGCGAGAAGCCAACCGCCTGCCGGTAGGAACGGTGTCGTGATTGTCGCAACATGTCGCCTGCAATTGAGATTGCCGTCCAACGGCTCGCTCAAGGGGAAGCGGCAAACCGTGCAGTCCATCGTGGCGCACATCCGAAAGGACTTCAATGTGGCCGTCGCCGAGGTGGACACCCAGGATTCGTGGCAACTGGCCACTCTGGGCATCGTAACCGTGAGCACCGCCGCCGACCATGCCCACGGCCTGCTGACCGCGGTGGTTCGGATGGTGGAGCGCGGCCACTGGGATGTGGAACTCCTGGACTACCAGATAGAGATTCTGTAGAAGCGGGAGCGCCCGCCCCCTGCAAGGGGAGCGGCAAGGACGAGGAGGGGAACATGAACCTGGGCACGTGGCGCGACGTAGCCGTCGTGCTGTTGGCGGTGGAGGCGTTCTTCGGCGTGTTGATCGCCGGGGCCGCCTGCTACTTCGGCATACGCGGGGTACTCTGGCTCAAGGCCAACATCCCGCGCGTAACGCGCCCTGCGCGAGTTTATGTCAACCAGGCCGAACGCGCAGTCCGCCAGGCGGGCGGCGCGGCCATCAGCCCATTTGTCTGGGGCGAGGCCACAGGCGCGCGCGTCCGCGCAGCCTTGCGCGCGCTGGGCCGCTCCGAAAGGAGGAACTCCCATGTCTAAACGGGAACGGGTCATCTTCATCGGCACCCTCGTCGGCGGCGTCTTGGGCGCGACGGTCGCCTACCTCCTCGCCCCGCCCAAGGAGCCAGGGGAGGAAGACAGCCCCTCGCTCCTCGCAGGCATAGGGCTTGTGGAGGGCCTGGCCATCGCCCGCGCCGCCTTCTCCTTCATCCGCCAGATACGGTCGGTCAGGCAGAAGGGCGTCGCCAAGAGGCGCGGCGCAGGCCGATAGGAACCGCGAAGACAAGCCGGGGCCGTCGGCGCGCGATGGCTCGCCGGCTCTTTTTGACAAGCCGCCAATTCCGCGGTAGCATTACCGAGCCGATACGCTTGGCATCTATCCAACTGATAGCCCAGCACGCCTGGGGCCAGGTGTTCGGCTTTTATTTTCGCCACGGGGAAGGGAGGTGAGCCGATGGAAGAGACTCGGGTAGATGCCGCGCTCCGCGCCGTTCGCGCGCTGCTGGAAGCCGACGACATCCAGGCGGCCATTCGCGTCCTGGAATCGCTCAACGCGCCCGACCAGGCTGACGTGTTTGAGGAACTATCGCCGGAACACCAGGAAGCCCTGCTTCCCCAGTTGGACACGGAAGACTCCGCCGACATCCTGGAAGAAATGGAAGAGGAGGACGCCGCCGAACTGGCCCAGAAGTTGCCCGTTGACGCCCTGGCCGACATCGTGGACGAAATGGAGCCGGACGAAGCAGCCGACCTCCTGGGCGACCTTCCCGACGCCACCACCGCCGCGGTGTTGAAGGAGATGGAGGACGCGCACGAGGTCCTTCCGTTGCTCGCCCACGAAGACGACACCGCGGGCGGCCTCATGTCGCCGGTGCAAGTCGCCCTGAACGAGCACATGACGGCCGATGAGGCCATCCAGCACGTACGCAAAGTCGCCCCCGACACCGCCACGGCCTACTACCTGTTCGTGGTGGACGACGAGAACCACCTGGTCGGCGTGGTGAGCCTTCGCGAACTCATCGTAGCCGCCCCGCAGACCCTCATCCGCGACATCATGAACCGCGACGTGATTTCAGTCCGCGCCGACGCAGACCAGGAAGAAGCCGCGCGGCTCATGACGCGCTACGACCTCCTGGGCCTGCCCGTCGTGGATCACGAGAACCACCTGCTCGGCATCATCACCTACGACGAGGTCGCCGACATCCTGGAAGAAGAAGCCACCGAGGACATCCAGCGATTCGGTGGCGCTGAGCCGCTGGACAAACCGTATCTTTCCACGGCGGTCAGTTGGGTCGCTCGCAAGCGCCTGGGGTGGCTGTTGCTGCTCTTCATCACCGAGACATTCACCGGCTCGGTGCTCCGCCACTTTGAATCCACGCTCAGCCAGGTCGTCGCGCTGGCCTTCTTCGTCCCGCTGCTCATCGGCACAGGCGGAAACTCCGGCTCGCAGACGACCAGCACCATCATCCGCGCGCTGGCCATCGGCGACGTGGACACGAAGGACATCTTCCGCGTTTACTGGCACGAGACCAGGGTGGGGCTGGTGCTGGGGGCCATGATGGCCGCCGTCGCGTTCATCCGCGCCCTGACCTGGGGAACCACCGTCTGGGTGGCCATCGCCGTGGCCGTGAGCATCTGGGCCATCGTGTTGTGGGCCAACAGCCTGGGGGCGCTGCTGCCGATCATCGCCCACAAACTGCACATAGACCCCACCGTCGTATCCGGCCCCGTCATGAGCACGCTGGTGGACGCGACCGGCCTGTTCATCTACTTCACCATCGCGAGGACGATACTGCGGCTGTAGAAACGATGCGCTGCGCCGGCCTCACGTCGCCGCCAGGGCAGCGCGCACCACGTCTTCCAGCGGAATCCCGTGCTCGCGGGCGATGCGCGCGCAGTCCTCGTACTCGGGCCGCCGCAGCGCGACTCCGCCGTCCAGCATCTTCACCTTCACGCGCACCTCGCCCCACGGCGTCTGCACCGTCTCCGTGCGCCGTCCGGCGGTGCGGCGTTCCACCTCCAGCCAGCGCAGGCCCAGCGTCGGCGTCTCGCGCAGCACAACGGCAGCCAACGCCTCCGCATCGCTCGGAGCCGCGATGACAGAAAGAACCACGCCAGGGCGATTCTTCTTCATCTGAATCGGCGTGAACCACACGTCCAGCGCGCCGGCGGCGAACAGCCGCTCCATCGCGTGCCCCAAAGCCTCGCCCGTGGCATTGTCCAGATTGCACTCCAAGAGCACAACCCGCTCGTGTTCGCTGGCCCGCGCTTCGCCCACCCACGCGCGCACCGCATTGGGCCACGGGAAGCCCTCGTGCTTGCCAAATCCGTAGCCCACCCGACTGATCCGCAGTTCAGGCTGGCGGAACTGCGCGACCTCGCTCAAAATCGCCGCGCCCGTCGGCGTAACGGTTTCGCCCTCCGCGTCCACGGGGTACGTGGGCGCGCCCGACTCGGCCAGAATCTCCAGCGTGGCCGGCGCGGGCAGCGGCAAGATCCCGTGCGCCGCGCGGACAAAACCCCGCCCCAACGGCAGCGGCGAAGCGTACACCTCCTCCACGCCGGCCAGTTCCAGGGCCACCGCAAACCCCACGATGTCCACGATGCTGTCCACCACGCCAACCTCGTGGAAGTGCACCTCTTCGGGCGTCGTGCCGTGAACCCGCGCCTCGGCGCGCGCCAGCCGGCGGAAAACCGCCAGCGCCCGCTCCCGCGCGCGGGCGGGCAGCGCGTCGCCCGCATCGCGAAGCAGCGCCTCAATGTCCCCCAGGTGGCGATGGGGCTGGTGTTCGGCGTCCACGCGAACCTCAAACCGGAGGCCCGCAATTCCATTCCGCACGACTTCAGTCGCTTCAATCTCGTAGCCGTCCAGTGGCAGCGCCCGCAGCGCCGCACGCAGGCCCTCCAGCGGAACGCCCGCATGGAGAAGCGAACCCAGGAGCATGTCGCCGCTTGCCCCTGAAAAGCAGTCAAAATACACCGCGCGGCTCATTCTGCGCCCCCTTCCCGTCGGGCGGCCGCGACCCGATTCGCGATCAAGCCCGCCATGATGCCCGCGCCCACGCCGTTGTCTATGTTCACCACAGCGAGCCCAGGCGCGCACGTCTGCAACATGGAGGTCAACGCGCCGATGCCGCCCCCGCCGAAGCCGTACCCCACCGACGTGGGCAGCCCGATGACCGGCACATCCACCAGCCCCGCCACCACGGACGGCAGCGCGCCATCCATCCCCGCCGCCACGATGATCACGTCCACCCGCGCATCGCGAAGTAGCGCCCGAAGCGGCTCAAACAGGCGATGCAGCCCCGCGACGCCCACATCGTGGGCTTTGAACACCTCGCAGCCCATCTCGCGGCAAATCAGCGCCGCCTCGGCCGCCACCGGAATGTCCGAAGTCCCCGCCGTGATGATGCCCACGCGCCCGCCCGACGGCCGCACTTCCCCGCCCGCCCGCCGCAGCACCGCCGCGCGCGCCTCGCCGTCCCACTCTAGCCACGGCTGTTGCGGATGCTCGGGGTCAGGCGTCGTCGGAAACTCCGCGCGCAATCGCGCCTCCAGTTCCGGCGGGACGCGGCTCAAGATGGCGCGCCCGCGCATCCGCAGGAAGGTCTGAGCGATGGCAAGACATTGTTCCGCCGTCTTCGTCCCTGCGAATATGACTTCGGGCGCGCCTTTCCGGTCGTCGCGAAACAAATCCGGATTCGCAAACTCAAGTTCATCCAAGGGGCTTCTCCTCCCGCATCCCCAACGCCTCGTTCATGCTGCCCGTCCGATAGCCGGCCAAATCCAGGGCCACGTACACGTAGCCCACCTCCCGAAACGCGCGCAGAATCCGCTCCCTGGCCGAGTCGGTCATCAGCAGCGCCCAGTCGGCGGGTTCGCATTCCACCTTCGCCAGCGGCCCCCAATGGCGCACCCGCACCTGCCGCAGCCCGAACTCGGCCCGCAGGAACTCCTCGGCGCGCTCTACGCGTGCCAGGTCCTCCTCGCGAATCCGAGTGCCGTAGGGGATGCGAGTGGCCAGGCACGCCTGCGGCGGCTTGTCCCATGTGGGCAGTCCCAGCGCCCGCGACAGCGCGCGAATCTCGGCCTTCGTGAGGCCCGCCTCGGCCAGCGGCGCGCGAGCGCCCGCCTCCTCCGCCGCCCGCTGGCCTGGGCGATAGTCCGCTGCGTCGTCGGCGTTCGCGCCGTGCACCACAACGGCCAGCCCCCGCTCGCGGGCCATATCCCGCAACCTGGTCAACAACCCGCGCTTGCACACGTAGCAGCGGTCCGGCGGGTTGGCGACAAACGCATCGTCGGCCATCACGGGCAGGGGAATCCGCAGGTGCCGACTGCCCAACCGCGCGGCCAGCGCCTCGGCTTCGCGCATCTCCCGCCGGGGGTGTATGGGCGCGTCGGCCGTAACGGCGAGGACGTTCTCCGCGCCGAGGACCGTGAGGCTCTCGGCCAGGAGATACGTGCTGTCCGTCCCGCCCGAAAAGGCCACCAGAACAGAACCCATATCTCGGAGCAGCCCTCGCAGGCGCTCCACCTTTTCCGCCAGGGGATTCTCAATGTCAAGTCTGTGCGTTTCCACCGGAACTCCTTGGAATCGTATTTGCCGTGCTGCCGCGTGCGCACGCTACAGCAACTCCAACTGCCGTGGCTCCTCGCCCTCGTCGCTCACGGGGTATCCGTGCGCAACCAGCCAGGCCCGATCCGGCCCGGCCCACTGGAAGCGGCGCAAGTCGGTGCGGCCCCGCGCGTCAAACTCCACCCCCTCCGCCTCCAGCAGCCGCCGTTGCAGCGCAGCCTCCTGCTCGCGGAACTCCGTGCTGATCTCGCCGCGAGCGTTGATGACGCGATGCCAGGGGATTTGCAGGCCCGCGGGCATCGCCCGAAGCGCCCAGCCGGCCATTCTCGCCGTGCACGGCGGCCCAACGATCCGCGCGACCTGACCGTAGGTAGCGACGCGCCCCGCGGGAATCAGGGCGACCACCTCGTACACCCGCGTATACATCTCCTCAAACGGCAGGGTTCCCAGACCCATCGGCTCGCCTCCGAGACCCTGCGCCTATGGTATTCGGAATGGCGGCTGCCGTCAACAAGCGCCCGCCCGCCTCGCCCGCGTGGGGCTTGCATTCAGTGCGGGGCGAAGCGCCGAGGCAATCCTTTCCAAGACCCCAAGGGTCTCGGAGACCCTTGGGGTCTGTTTTGCATTCGCGTGGATTCGTGTTATTCGCGGTTACAACTCCCAGGGTGCAACTCCCAACGTGCGACGCACCTCGGAGGTGCGTCGCACGTTCTTCATTCGCGTGGATTCGTGTTATTCGCGGTTACAACTCATTGCGCTTTGCACTCTGCGCGGAACATGCTATAATCCACTGGACTCTGCGACAAGGAGCAGGCGGATATGGCCTTGATAGGGTACGATCCCCGCAAGAAGGTGGATACGCCCGCCGCGCGGCATCCCGGCAAACTCGCCGCGCCTCCCCTGGAGCAAACCGTGATGATTTCCCGCTCCGACATGCCGCGGGTGAATCCGGTGCGCGCGCTTTGGCTCATCCCCCTGGTCGGCGGGGGCCTGTCCCGCGCGTTCATCATCCGCGAACCCGAGACCATCCTGGGGCGGCAGATGGGCGCGGGCCTGCGCCTGTGGGATAGCAGGGTCTCCCGCCAGCACTGCAAAATCCTGCTGACCGAACGCACGGCCGTGGTGGTGGACCTGGAGAGCAGCAACGGCACCTTCGTCAACGACGAGCAGATTGAGCGCGCCGAACTCAGCGACGGCGACCTGCTCCGCGTCGGCGACACCGTGTTTCGCGTCCGCTACATGGACTTCGCCGAACAGGGCGCGTCCGACGACGCCTACTACCTGGCGACCCGCGACCCAGGCACCGACCTCTACAACCGCCAGTACATGATTGAGGCGCTCCAACGCGAGTGCGCGCGAGCCGCCCGCCACAACTACCCGCTGGCCCTTCTCCTCGCCAGCGTGGAGGGTCGGAGAATCCCGCAGGAGGGCCGACTGGCCGCCCTGGACAAAGAGGCCCGCTCCCTTGCGGCGGTCCTCCGCCAGCAGGGCAACGAGGACATCATCCTGGGGAGATACAGCGTGAGCGAAGTCGCCGCGATTCTGCCCATGGCCGCGCCGGACGAAGCGACCGCGCTTGCGCAGAAGGCCCAGGCCGACTACCAGGCCGCCTCGGACGTCGCCGCGCCCACGCGCGTTCTGTACATCGGCCTTGCCCACTTCCCTGAGCAGGCCGATTCTGCGGAGCAACTGTTGGAGAAGGCGGAGATCATGCTGTATCAGGCGCGATCTGCCGCGCCGCCCGAGTCAGCACAACCCTGACCATAGGCCAACCCTACGCGCCGGCGCGCCCTTGACCGAGGGCCAAACATCTCAATAGCGAGGGCCGCAGATGGAAAAACTCGTGGTCTTCCAAAACCAGGGGCAGAACCTCTACGGCATGCTGCACCTTCCCGAAGGCCCAACCCCCTGCCCCGCCGTCGCCCTGCTCCACGGTTTCACCGGCCACCGCAGCGAATCCCACTTCATCTTCACCAAACAGGCCCGACATCTCGCCCAACACGGCATTGCGGCGCTTCGGTTTGACTTCCGCGGCTCCGGCGAGAGCGAGGGCGACTTCGCCGACATGACCATTGAGGGCGAAATCTCCGACGCCGCGGCCGCGCTGGACTGGTTGAGCGCCCAGCCGGAAATAGACAAGGCGCGCCTGGGCGTCCTGGGACTCAGCCTGGGCGGTCTGGTGGCCGCCTGCCTGGCGGGGCGCGACCCCCGCGTGCGCGCCCTGGTCCTCTGGGCGGCGCCCGCCAACCTGGCCGAGGTCCTCACCAAAGGCGCGGCCAACGCATCGCGCCCGCCCGCGCCTCACCCGTCCGGCTACGACATCGGCGGACTTGTCGTCGGCCACGAATTCATCCGCCAGATGATGGCCGTCCGCCCGCTGGACGAACTCCGCCGATTTGCAGGCCCCACCCTCGTCGTCCAGGGCACGGGAGACGCATCGGTCCCGCCCGACGACGCGCACAAGTACATGCAGGCATTGACCGGCCCCAAGGCGCTGAAGATGATAGAGGGCGCCGACCACACGTTTTCATCCGTCGCCTGGGAAAAGGAGGTGATCACCGCATCCACCCAGTGGTTCGCGCAGCATCTCTAGGGGGCCTCTGCCGCACCCGCCCGCACCGCAACGGCAGGTCTGCCGAGGCGCGGAGCACGCAGGAGGAGCAAGACCGGCCGCTGCGGCCCTGGCGCGCTTCCCGCGGTGGAGGCGCGGCGCGGCAAGCCCGCATATCGTACCGCGTTTCCGCCAAGAACCAGGTCATTCTGCTCGGCATGAACGGCACTGCCAGAACGGACTGGCAACTAGCAAAGGAGGCGAACCATGCATGTAGTGGAATCTGGCATCGGCCCACTGATCCAGCCGCCCGACATGAACGCCTTCCGAGAGTGGAACCGCCTGCACAAGAACAAGGCCCTGGTGGACAAACTAATGTCGGAGCAGGAGGCCATCTCGCGCTTCATGTTTGACGGCGCGTACATCGGCACCGAACTCTACGGCACCGTCCGCTGCCCCATGTCCCTCATCCGCGAACTCATCCGCCAGGGGTACAAAGACCTCCGCGTTGCCGGCCAGGGCGTCATGGAACTGGACCTGCTCCTCGCGACGGGTCGGGTCCGCGCGCTGGACATCACCTACATCGGCAACGAGGTGTACGGCATCTCGGCCAACCTGCGCCGCGAGGTGGAGAGCGGTCGGGTGCAACAGGTGGTGGAATGGTCCAACGGCGGCATCACCTGGCGGTTCAAGGCCGCTGCCATGGGCGTGCCCTTCATCCCCGTCCGCTCCATGCTCGGCACCGACACGCTGAAGTACAGCGCGGCGAAGGTCGTGGAGTGCCCTTTCACCGGCGAGAAGGTCGCCCTGCTCCCCGCCCTCATCCTGGACGTGGGGTTCATCCACGTGCACCGCGCCGACCGCTACGGCAACTGCCAGATTGACGGCATCGCGGGGTTTGCCACAGAAATGGCCCGCGCCTGCAAGCGCCTCATCGTCAGCGCCGAGGAAATCATCCCCACCGAGGAAATCCGCAAGCGCCCCGACCGAACCGTCATCCCCTACTACCTGGTGGACGCCGTTGTCCATGCGCCCTTCGGCTCTCACCCGGGCGAGATGTGTTATGTCTATCGCCGCGACGAGGAACTCATCCGCGAGTGGGTCAAGGAGATGGAGCAGCCCGACACCGCCCAGGCCTACCTCCAGAAGTACGTGTACGGCCCCAAGAACCACGAGGAGTACATGGACCTGGTCGGGCGCGACCGCCTGGAGAGCCTGCGATACCGCAAGGGAGGGCAACCATGAGCACCGAGTACAACCCCCGCGAACTCCTCATCTGCGTGGCGGCGCGCCTCATGGAGGACGGCACCACCGCCTTTATCGGCACGGGCATCCCCATGCTGGCGGCGGCGCTGGCGCAGAAACTCCACGCGCCCAACCTGGTAACCGTCTTTGAGTTCGGCGGCACGGGCGCGATCCTGGAAGAGTTGCCGCTGGCCGTGGGCGAGGAGCGCACCTTCCACCGCGCCCTGTCGGCCACCGGCATCTGCGACACCATGGAGACCGCCCAGCGCGGGTTCATAGAGTACGGGTTCCTGGGCGGCGCGCAGATTGACCCCTACGGCAACCTGAACTCCACCGTCATCGGCGACCACGCCCGCCCCAAGGCCCGCCTGCCCGGCAGCGGCGGCGCCAACGACGTGGGTTCCCACTGCTGGCGCACCATCGCCATCATGCAGCACGACGCCCGGCGCTTCGTCCCCAAGGTGGACTTCATCACCACGCCGGGCTACCTCACCGGCCCGGGCGCGCGTGAAGCGGCGGGCCTGCCCCCAGGAACCGGCCCCTACCGCGTCGTGTCCAGCCTGGCGCTCATGGGGTTTGACGACGCCACCAAGCGGATGAAACTCCTGGCGGTGCACCCGGGCGTAACCGTGGAGCAGGTCATCCAAAATACGGGGTTTGAACTCCTGCTGGCCGACCGCATAGAGGAGACGCCCCCGCCCACTGCCGAGGAGTTGCGCCTCCTGCGCGAGGAGATAGACCCGCACCATTTGTACATCTGACGCGAGGCCGCGGGCGAACCCCTCGCGCCGACGGGCATCCCGCAGCGGACGCCAGGGCGGCATCTGGGCTGTCGGCGGGGGGATGGCCCGCGGAAACTGTTGGCTTTGCGCAGAAGTGTGCGAGGACACAAAGACAGCCCACCCGGCGCAACGGTGCAGCGCAGGCGCGGGCGTGGAGCGACATCTTGCGCAATGCGCCCGAAGCGTAGCCTCGCGCATTTGTCCGTACCGCAAAGTACAGGATATAATACGCGCAGTTGGCCGGGTCAGTGCTGATTGATCGTTCTTTCAACCCAGAACCTGTAAAACTCCATTGCGGGTTGAGCCATGTCATCTTTGCAACTTCCCAACAAGGAAAAGGCGTATGTCCCGCCACATAAAATTGTGAACTACCTTCTGTCAGAAACGCACGCGATTGGGAAGTCAAAGGCCCGGTTTTTGCGCTCACTCGGGTTTGACGAAAACATGGTTGCCGAGCTAGAGCAAGGTCTGCTGGAAATTGCACAAACAGGTGAGGTGAAAGAGAGCATCGTCTCGCCCCATGGCACAAAGTATGTGATAGATGGCTTTTTGAAGACGCCACAAGGTTTTTCGGTGCAGATGCGGACGATATGGATCATAGAGGCCAGACACCAGGCCCCCCGTTTTGTAACTGCATATCCCATCTAGCAGGACAGGGAAAGGAAGGGTTCCAATGATTCGGGAACTTGATACGGTTGTCCTTGCCAAAGATCTAGAGGCATATGGTCTCAGGCGTGGCGACGTTGGCGCTGTTGTTCACTGCTATGAAGATGGCAAAACCTTTGAGGTGGAGTTTGTTACGGGCGAAGGCAAGACCATCGCAGTGGTAACACTGGCTGAACCGGACATTCGCCCAATGCGCCATGAAGAAATCCTTCACGTGCGCGCTTTGGTATCAACGTAGATAGACGCGGTGCTTTCGGAACAAGCAGCGGGAGCCGACCGTATAGGAGACGCCCCCGCCCACCGACGAGCGCACGCCGCCGCGCCTTCCTGCCCCCCGCAGACCCGACTTGCGACGGCGCGAAGACCGTGCAGATTCCCCTCGCGGCCACTCCAAAGATTGAATCTCCCGCCCAATCGTGATATAATCCCCATCGCGGCGCGGTCGCAATCCCACAGCGCAAGGAGTACGGATGAAAAACCCCAACATCTATCGGGTGCGCGTTATGGAACGCGCCATGCAGATTCTGGATTGCTTTGACGACGAGCATCCGGAACGCGGCGTCTCCGAGATCGCCCAACTCGTCGGCCTCCACAAGGCCACCACGCATCGCATCATCGTGTCGCTGATGAACGGGGGCTTCCTGGAGCGGGCCACCGACGGCGAACGCTATCGGCTGGGCCTGCGCCTGGCCGAGTTGGGCATGGCCGCCATCCGCACCCTGGACTTCCGGCGCGAGGCCATCCCCCACATGAAGGCGCTCGTGGACCGATTTGAGGAGACATGCGACCTGAGCGTGTTTGACCGAGGCGAGGTCTTCTACGTAGAGGTGATCCAGGGCAAGCACACCCTGACCATCGCGGCGCGGGTGGGTATGCGGCTCCCGGCCCACTGCACCGCCAGCGGCAAGACCTTCCTCGCCTTCCTGCCCGAGGCCGAAGCGCGCAGCATCCTCAAAGAGCCGCTCGCCCGATACACGGACTGGACCATCACCTCGGCCGAACAAGTGTGGGCGCAACTGGCCGAGGTCCGCGCGCGCGGCTACGGCTACGACGACCAGGAGTTTGAAATCGGCATCCGGGCCGTGGCCGCGCCGATCCGCAACCGAGAGGGCAAGGTGATCGCCGTCATCAGCATGCCAGGCCCCACCAGCCGCATGACGCCGGAACGCGTGTCCGAGATCGCCGAGGGCCTTGTCGCCACCGCGCGGGCCATCTCCACGCGCCTGGGATGGCAGGAGTAGCCAGCACCCGCGCTACCGCTGCGGCTCCACGATCACCTTGATGGACTCCGTCGCCTCGGCCACGATTCGGAAGCCGAGGCCGGTCTCCGCGAGGCTCAACCGGTGGGTGATCATATCGGCCACCGGGATACGGCGCGCGCGAATCAAATCCAGCGCGACGGTCAAGTCCTGCGGCGCAGCCCCGTATGAAGTCATCACCGTGATGCTATTGCGCCAGAAATCGTTGACCGGAATGGGCAACTCCGCGCCCGGCGGCGTCGGCGCGAAGAACTGAATGGTTCCCCCGCGCTCCACCGATTGCAGCGACTGGCGGAAGGCCGACATCGCCCCCGCGCACACGAACACCACATCGGCCAGCCGGCCGTCGTTCACCTCGCGGACACGCGCGGGAACATCCTCGGCCGCATGGAGCACCACGTCGGCGCCGAAGCGGCGGGCCGCCTGAAGCCGGTACTCGTGCACATCGGTGGCGATCACGCGCCCCGCGCCCGATGCCCGCGCCAGCGCGATGTGCAGCAGCCCCGACATCCCGCTGCCCAGCACGAGCACCGTCTGCCCGGGCCGGACGTGCGCCACGCGCTGCGCCCGCACCACGCACCCCAGAGGCTCAATGAAGACCCCTTCCTCAAACGACACGTCATCCGGCAGGACCCACACGCCCCGGTCCACGTTGATGGGCGGCACGCGCAGATACTCGGCGAACCCGCCCGGGTCGTAGTTCGTCGTGTGCAGCGTGTCGCAGACGGTGTGCTGGCCGTTGAGGCAGTAGCGGCACGTGTTGCACGGGACGTGATGCGACACAAACACGCGGTCGCCCACCCTGTACCGCGAGACCCCCTCGCCCACCTCGGCGATGACGCCGGTAATCTCGTGCCCCAGCACGCGGGGAGCCTTCTTGATGCGGTACCACTCCATCACGTCGCTGCCGCAGATGCCGCTGGCGATCACTTTCACCAAGAGTTCGCCCGGGCCGATGCGCGGGGTGGGCATTTCCTCCAGGCGCACATCCTGATTGTTGTAATACATGGCTACGCGCATACCGATCGCTCCGGAATGGGGATTAGCCGCGCCCGCCGAGGGATTCGGTCCCCGGCAGCCGCTCCAGGCCAACGCGGCGCGCCTCCGACCGCACGATGGCGTAGAGTTCCCGTTCCGCGTCGGGCGCCAGGCTGGGCCGGGCATACGCCGCGAGCAGCGCGCGGACCCGCTCCCGCGCACGGGCAAGCGTGTCGGGCGAACCCGCCGCCTGCCAGGCGCCCAGGGAGCCGCGGTCTATCACCGGCGACGGCAGCGCCTGCTCCAGGCGGAACAAGCGCCGCGTCTCGGGCAGCATCAGGAAGTCGCACCCCAACCCCAGGCGGGCGAAGGCGTCCGTCGCTAGGCGGTCGGTGCGAACCTGGATGCCGTCCAGCAGGCGCAGGGCCATGCGAATCGCCTCGGCGTCCACGACGAGTTTCTCCACACTGAAGCAGGCGAGAAAATCCAGCATCCCCGCGCCGCTGATCATGTTGATGCCGGCCAGCGCGCCCAAAACCGCCGTAACGCCCGACTCCAGGCCCGCCTGCGCGTCCACGATCTTGGCATCGCTCGCCCCCATGTACGCATGGGTCGGCAGGCCCAGGCGCTTGCCCACCTGCGCGTAGCCGATGTCCAGCATGGCGGTCTCCACCGCGCCCATGGGCGTCGTCGCGGCGCGCATGTCAAAGATGGCGGGCGCGCCTCCCCAGACCACCGGGGCGCCGGGCTGCGCCAGTTGGTGGATCACAATCCCGCTGATCGTCTCTGCCGCGTGCTGGACAAGGGAACCCAGGAGCGTTACGGGGGCCGTGGCCCCGGCCAACGGCATGGAGACCAATTGCGCCGGCACCCACGCCCGCGCCAGGTCTATGAGGTTCTGCGCGGCGAATTCGGTCCAGCGCAGCGGCGGGGACGGGCACACGTCAAAGACGGCGCGAGGCCGCGCGCGCAAGGCTTCAGGCCCGCCGCTCTCCGCCGCAAGCATGGCGATCATCGTTCGGGTGCCCCTGGCCGTGAACCCGCCGGTTACGATGGGCTTCTCGGAATAGAGCAGCACCAGAAACAGGCGGTACAGGTCGCCGATGTCCTTTGGCACGTCATCGCAGATAACCGCCGTGGACTGCGCGGCGTATTCCGGCAGCATCTCGGCCACCTGTACGATGCGCACCAGGTCGCTTGCCACCGACGACCGATGCTCGCCGGTTTCGGGGTCCAGGATGTGGACACCGCAGGAGCCGGGGTCAAAGTGCACCGCGTCGCCAGCGTAGCGGACCGTTGCACGGCCCCTGCGGTCGTAGAGCGAGAACTCGCGCGGGGCCGATGCCAGCGCCCGCTGCGCCAGCGGCGCCGGAATCCGCGCCACGTCGCCATCCACCCGCGCGCCGGATGATGCCAGCAGATCCAGCGCGTCCCGCGCCAACACCCGCACGCCCGTCGTTGCGAGGAGATCCATCGCCTCGTCCAGGATGCGCTGTACGATCTCCTCGTCCAGCAATTCCAGATTGCGTCTCATCCGGCGACCTCACACACAGCGCGAATCGGCAGCGCCTACACGGCGACAACCACCGCTTCAATCATGGGGCTTCGGCCCACCTCGTCGTGGAAGAAGCGCGCCAGGGCGCGGCGCACCCGCTCGCGCACGTCCACTTCGTCCTTGGGCGGGCTGCCTACCGCGATCGCCTCGCCGGCGACGGCCGCCGCCCGCTGCAAGAGTTCCTGCGCGTCGGGCAGGTACACAACGCCGCGCGTAACCAACTCCACGGGGCGTTGGAGCGCCCAGCCGTCCCGCCGCACCAACGCCACCGCCACCACAAACCCGTCGCGGCTCAACGCCTCGCGGTCGCGCAGCACGGCCGGCCCGATGTCGCCCACGCCTGCCCCGTCCACGAACACCCAGCCGCCCGGCACCCGCTCGGCCACGCGCGCCCCCTTCTCGTCTATCTCTATGACGTACCCGTTCTCCACGACGAACACGTTTTCCGGCGGCATGCCCAGTTCAATCGCCGTGCGGGCGTGGTGGTGCAGGTGCCGCAACTCGCCGTGAATCGGCAGGAAGTACTTCGGCTTGGTCAGGCTCAAGATGAGTTTCTGCTCCTCCTGGCTGGCGTGGCCCGACACATGCACCTGGGCCACGGCCTCGTACACGACCTCGGCGCCGCGCTGGAACAGGCGATTGATCGTGCGCCCCACCATCTCCTCGTTGCCGGGGATGACGTGCGACGACAGGATGACCGTGTCGCCGGGAACAATCTGCACCTGCTTGTGGGTTCCCGCCGCCATGCGGGCCAGCGCCGAGGTCGGCTCGCCCTGGCTGCCCGTCGCCACGATCACGATTTGGTCCGGCTTCATGTTCTTGATAGCGCCCAGGTCCACCACCAGCCCGTCCGGAATCGTCAGATAGCCCAACTCCTGGGCGATCTTGACGTTGTCCACCATGCTGCGCCCGGCAAAAGCGATCCGCCTGCCGTAGCGCTGCGCGCAGTTCACCAACTGCTGCACCCGCGGGATGAGCGAGGCGAAGGTCGCCACGATGATGCGCCCTTTGGCACGCGAGAAGACCTGGTCAAAGGCCTGCTCCACGGTCCGCTCGGAGGGGGTAAACCCGGGCCGTTCGGCGTTGGTGCTGTCGGCCATGAGCAGCAGGACCCCCTCGCCGCCCAACTGCGCCAGTCGCGCCAAATCCGCGCCCTTGCCCTCAATGGGGGTGTAGTCAAACTTGAAATCGCCCGAATGCACCAGCATCCCCAACGGTGTGCGAATGGCCAGGCCAACGCCATCGGGGATGCTGTGGTTCACGCGGAAGCATTCCACCTCAAACGGCCCGATGCGAAACGGCTGCCGCAACCCGACCTCGTGGAGCGGCGCGGCATCGGCCATCCCTTCCTCCCGCAACTTGACCTTGGCCAGGCCGATGGTCAACCGCGTGCCGTACACCGGCACCGGTATCTGCCGCAGGACGTAGGGCAGCGCGCCGATGTGGTCTTCGTGTCCGTGGGTCAGCACAATGGCGCGCACCCGCTCCTTCTTGTCCAGCAGGTACCCGAAGTCGGGGATGACCAGGTCCACCCCCCACATGTCGTTTTCGGGGAACATGACGCCGGCATCCACGATGAGGATGTCGGAGCCATACTCAATGGCGAGCATGTTCTTCCCGATTTCGCCAAGTCCCCCGAGCGGGATCACTCGCAACTTTGGCTTGCTCACGTGCACGCACCTCGCTTCCGAATCATGAATCTACGCTTCGGTGGCGCGGGTTCTGGGCAGCCACAGCACCAGCAACGCCACCGCCGTAAGCGCCAGCGCCGCCCCGAAGTAGAACGGCGCCGACGCGCCAAACCCTTGCCACGTCCCCACTCCCTGCCACAAGACGCCCGCGATGAAACTCGCGGGGAAGGCCGAAAGCCCCACCGCCGCGTTGTACACGCCATACGCGGTGCCGCGCTTCTCGGGCGAGACGATGTCGGCCACCAGCGCCTTGGCCGTCCCCTCCACCGCGCCGTAGTAGATGCCATAGGCGGCGTAGAGTGCCCAGACTTGCCAACCCGCGCGCGCCAACGCGAACCCCAGATAGATAAGCCCGTACACCAGCCAGCCCGCCACAATCAGCCGACGCCGCCCCACGCGGTCGGAAAGCGACCCCGCCGGCGCGGAGATCACCGCATAGATGAGGTTGAACGCCACCAGCATCAGCGAAATCTGGAAGACCGACAGCCCCACATTCCGCGCCCGCAGCAGCAGAAAGGCGTCGCTGGAGTTGCCAAGCGTGAACAGGACCACGATGACGAGGAAGGCCTTGAACCGCGGCGAGAACCCCCGCAGGCTCAAGCGCACCCCTTCGGGCTTCTTCCCGCCAACCACCACTTCCTTGACGAACAGCCCCAAGATCACCAGCGCGACGAAGGCGGGGATGATGCCCACCAGCACGAGCGCCTGGTACGTCTCTCGCGTCATGGCCAGGCCGAACTTCTGGCTGGCGTAGATAATGCCGGCGGCCAGCGCCAGGCCCACAAAGGCCCCTGCCGTGTCTCCGGCCCGATGAAGCCCGAACGACGCGCCACGGTTGTTCGCGTCGGCCGAATCGGCGATGAGCGCGTCGCGGGGCGCTGTGCGAATCCCCTTCCCCAGCCGGTCCAGGAAGCGAATCCCCAGCACCGCCTCCCACGAGGCCGCGAAGTACAGGAACGGCTTGGACACAGCCGAAAGCCCGTAGCCGACGAAGGTCAGCCACTTTCGCCTCCCCAGGCGGTCCGAAATATAGCCGGAGAAGATCTTCATCAGGCTGGCGGTCGTCTCGGCCAGGCCTTCTATCAAGCCCACGATGGCCGTGCGCACCCCGAGCACGTCCGTGAGGAACAGCGGCAGCGTGGTGAGGGTCATCTCGCTGGAGATGTCGGTGAAGAACGAGACGAGTGCCAGCCAGACGACATTGCGGCTCAAACCGGTTCTAGTCGGGGGCGCTGCGGCCTCCTTGTCGGCGTTGCTGTGAACCATGATGGGCCTCCCCAGAGCGAATGTCCGACAAGCACGGCCACAACCGTGTGCCGGCGAGGCCCTAGTTTAGCACGCTTTCGGGGCGGGGTCAACACGGACTCTACTCGCTCGCACGCTACCCTACTCCGCCCCAAAGGCTGTTGCGCCCGTCGTGCGCGGGGTCACCACCCAAAAGCCCTCTGCCTGGGCGCGGGACTGCCCCGCCCGCAACAGCGCGGAGTGGCATCTGCGGCATGGGTCGCCCACGCGCGGCGGCGCCGAATCCTCACGTGGCGGCATGGCAGTTTGGGGCGAATGCCGGCACAGCCGCAAGCCCAGCGCCGCAGCCTGTGGCCGGGGCGGGTGCCCAGGCAGTGCGCCTGGAACGCGAGGGAGTGCGAAAAACACGAAAGGATGCACTGGGTGGAATCGGCGCGTTCTTGCCCGGCCCCCGCCCCTCAGTTACGACAGGACACACTCCAGCAGCCCTTTCGTGCCTTTCGCGCCCCTTTCGCGCATTTCGCGTTCCAAACGTCCCTACTCGTACACCTTCTCGTCGGTGCGGTCGGCTTCGGGCGCGTCCATCTCCAAATCGCGGCCCGCAGGCCCCTGCGTCAGCAGTTGCTTGTAGTACTCGTGCTGGATGAGCAAATCCATGATCTCGTTGGTGCCCGTCCAGATCATCACCAGGCGCACGTCGCGCAGCATCCGCTCAATGGGGTACACGTTGGTGTAGCCAATGCCGCCCATGATCTGCATGGCGTGATTCACGGCAAGCCACGCCGTCTCGGTGGCGCACTTCTTGGCCTCGGACACCATGCGGCGAATCAGGCCGGGGGACTGGCCCGTGTCAATGGCGCGGGCCGCGGCGTACACCAATCCGCGCGCGGCGTCCAACTGGGTCAGCGCGTCGGCCACCTTGAACGATACGGCCTGGAATCGGCGAATCTTCTGGCCGAAGGCAGTGCGCATATCCGAGTAGCGGGCGGCCACTTCCAGCGCCGCGCGGCCCATGCCGATGGCCCCCGCCGCCGAGGTCATCCGCTCGGGGATCATCATGCGCCAGAAGATGTCGGCGGCGCGATTCTCCTCGCCCACCAGGTTCTCGGCGGGGATGCGCGCATCGCGGAAGTAGATGCGACCTGTCCCGCCCCCGCGCGTGCCCATCAGGCCGTACACGTGCTCCACATCCACGCCGGGGCCGCGATCCACCAGGAACGCGCTCAGGGCCTCGTCGCCGGGGCCTTCGGGACGCGTGCGCGCGTACACGAAGAAGTAGTCGGCCCCCTCGGCGCCCACGACAAACCGCTTCTGCCCGTTCAGGATGTACACGTCGCCGTCGCGGCGCGCCTGGCACGTGCTGCCGAAGAAGTCAGACCCGCCGCGCGGTTCGGTCAGCGCCTCGGCGCAGGTCAGGCGGCCCTCCAGCGTCGGGCGCAGGTACTTCTCCTTCTGGGCAGGCGTGCCGAAGGCGGCGATGGCCTCGCCCACGATGCTGGGCAGCGAGTACAGGCACGCCAACGACGTGCCCAGCACGCCCACCTCTTCCAGGGCGATGATCTCGTCCTCCCAGCGCAGGCCGCGCCCGCCGTACTCCGCGGGGAAACGTAGGCCCAGCAGGTTGCGCTCGGCGGCCCAGCGGATGTACTCGCGGGGGTAACGCACTTTGTCGGCGTCCATGTCCAGGATGAGTTGGCGGGGGACGCTGCGCACGAACTCGCGCACCTCTTCCTGGAGCCGTTTCTGCTCTGGCGTGAGCATCCAGTCAAACATGGGTTGCCTCCTTGCGTAGAATGAATCACTCGCCGATTCGGTACAGGTTGCCGATGGCATTGGGCACGAACGCCGTCGGGAATGCCCGCGCCAGCGCAAAGCGCCCCAGCCATCCCGTGCAGTGCGACGGGGCCAGCAGGTCGGGCCGAATCTCCTCCAGCGCCGCCACGGTCCTGGCGACAACCCGCTCGGCGTCGGCGCCGACCAGGTGGAACCCGCCGATGATGGCCGCGACCCGGTCCACGCCCGTCAACCGACGCGCATACCGCACCGTGTTCACGATGCCCGCGTGGGCGCACCCTGCAACGACAACCAGCCCCCTGCCCCGCACGTGGACCACAACCGAGCGGTCGTCCAGCACGCGCGGGTCATGCCGCCACTCGCCGCCATCCCATATCCACTCGTGGGGATAGCCCGGCTCAAAGTCGGTGGTGCGCGGGACCTCGCCTGTAACCAGCACGGTGTCGCCGCAGATCAGGCACGGGCCGGCGGACTCCACGACGCGCGCCCCTGCGGCCTCGGCCTCCTCGCGGGTGGGCGTCGGCGGCGACAAGCGGAACTTGGAGTCGGGCTTGGCGGGATCTCGCCAGGCGCGCCGTGTGAATGTGTTGGGGTGAACAATTAGAGGAAGCCCCTGGGCTTTCAGTGCGTGCAGCACGGGAACTAGCCCGCCGGTGTGATCCCAGTGCTGGTGAGACAAGGCAATGGCCTGCACGGGACCCAGGTCAAGGCCCATCCTCTCCGCGTTGTCCATCACCGAGCCGGGTTCGTAGGCCACATCCAGCAGCAGGGAGCGCATTTCTTCGCCGGCATACGTGCGAATCAGCGCCGAGAAGCCGTGTTCCGCTCGCGGGCGGCGTGCCCGGTCAGGGTCGGGCGTCCACTCCCAGAACGGCTTCACGTCATCGCGCGAGGGCAGGCCCGATGGCTCCAGCAGGTTATCCACCAGGCTGATGACCTCTGCCCTGTCCACGGGCTTCAGGTGGATGGACTCCATAGCCGCCCCCTTACTTGTCTTCCCGAAGGCCTCACCAATGATCCGACGCAGCGGGCCGGGCGCGGCGCCGCGGGGGTTGCACCACCTCGGCCTGCGCGCCCTCGTCGGCCAGCGGCGCGACCAGAGCCTTGCCGGCCAGCCCGAGTTCCTGGGCCGCGCGCGCCATGGCCTCGGCGACGGCAGGCGCGTTGCCCGCGCACAGGGCGATGACGGTGGAGCCGGCCCCGCTGAGGAAGACGCCCAGCGCCCCCGCTTCTCGCGCCGCCGCGAAAAGCGCAGGCATCGCCGGGAAGATGGCCTCGCGGTACGGCTGGTGCAGCCGATCGCGCGTGGCGACATCCAGCACGTCGTAGCGGCGGCGGGCCATGGCCGCGACAAGCAACGCCACCCGCCCCATGTTGAATACGGCATCCGCGCGCGACACCTGGGCCGGCAACACGCGCCGCGCCTCGGCGGTGGGCATGGGGAAATCCGGCACGAACAGCGCCGCCGTCAGGTCTGGCGGAACGTCCAGGCGCTCGTAGATGAGACCCTGTTCGTCCTGCACGGCGATGACCAGCCCGCCCAGCAGCGCAGGGGCCACGTTGTCGGGGTGGCCTTCCAGTTGCGTGGCCAGGGCCAGCAAGCGGTCGGTTGGGAGCGGGCCACCGCACAGGGCGTTGCCCGCCACCAGCCCGCCCACGGTCGCAGCAGCGCTGGAGCCCAGGCCCCGCCCCAGCGGAATCTGGTTCTGCAATTCAATGGCGACGCCAGGTAGCCGCTCCCCCGCTTCCTGGAAAGCCAGGCGCATGGCGCGCAGGACGCGGTTTTCCTGGCCCCACCGCAGGTCTTCGGCCCCCTCGCCCTCAATCCGCACGCTCAAGCCGCCGGTGGTGGTGTACACGGTTACGGTGTTGTACAGGGCCAGCGCCATGCCCAGGCAATCAAACCCCGGGCCCAGGTTGGCCGTGGTGGCCGGCACCCGCACGACGACCTTGCTCCCTACCATCCCAGCACCCCCTCAATCTCGGACAGGTCGGGCGCGACCTCGGTGGGCCGGGGCGCGGCGGCCAGCGCGGCGTCGGCATCCTTGAGGCCGCTGCCGGTGAGCACGCAGACGATGCGGGTTCGCGGCGGGATGCGCCCCTGCCCGGCCAGTTTCAGCACGCCGGCCACCGACGCCGCCGACGCCGGTTCGCAGAAGATGCCCTCGGTCTGAGCCAGCAGGCGCTGGGCGCTAAGGATTTCGTCGTCGCTGACGGCCTCTATCAGGCCGCCGGATTCGTCGCGCGCGGCGACGGCTCCCTGCCACGAGGCCGGATTGCCGATGCGGATGGCCGTGGCCACAGTGCGCGGCTCGGCGACCGGTTCGCCCCGAACGATGGGGGCCGCGCCCTCGGCCTGGAACCCCCACATGCGCGGCAGCGCGCGGATGCGTCCCGCCGCCTGCCATTGGCGGAAGCCGCGCCAGTAGGCCGTGATGTTGCCCGCGTTGCCCACGGGGATCGCCAAAATGTCGGGCGCTTTCCCCATCGCCTCGCAAATCTCAAAGGCGGCGGTCTTCTGACCCTCTATCCGGTAGGGGTTCACCGAGTTCACCAGCGCCACCGGATGGCGCTCCACCAGTTGCCGCACGAGGGCCAGCGCCTGGTCAAAGTTGCCGCGCACGGCCAGCACGCGCGCGCCGTGCATGAGCGCCTGGGCCAGTTTGCCCAGCGCGATGTGGCCGGCGGGGACGATGACGATGGCCTGGAGGCCGGCGCGGGCCGCGTAGGCGGCAGCCGACGCTGCGGTGTTGCCCGTGGACGCGCAGATGACGGCCTTCGCCCCGTCCTCGGCCGCCTTGGACACGGCCACCACCATCCCGCGATCCTTGAACGAGCCGGTGGGATTGCACCCCTCCACCTTGAGCCAGACATCGGCGTGGAGCGCCTCGCTGAGGCACGGGGCAGGCACCAGGGGCGTGTCGCCCTCGCCCAGCGACAGCGGCGGCGTGAGTCGGGTGAAAGGCAGGTAGTCGCGGTAGCGCAGCAGAATGCCGGATTTCATAGGCGTCTCCTTGCCGCGCATTGTACTCGCAACGCGCGCACCCCGTCAAGACGCCAAACGCGGCGGGCTCGGTTTTGTGTTGGTGGGCAATGTGCGACGCACCTCCGGAAGTGCGTCGCACATTGAACCCACGCGAAGGAATCTCCCAACTTACGCGGACACTTGCCGGTTGATGCAGTTGTAACCGCAGATGAACGCGAATTTGCGCGAAGAAAGAAGACCCCAAGGGTCTTGACCTCACCTACCCCCTCCCACACCCTCCCCTTTCATCTCCGCAAAGGGGAGGGCCGGGGTGCAAGGTGCGACGCACTTTCGGAAGTGCGTCGCACCTGTACCCATGCCGCGAAAAGGCGAGTGGGGCCGCATCTGCGGCGAGCAGGCCAGAAGTCCGCGCTACAGGAAGACGAACGGGAAGATGAGCTTGTACGGCAGCGGCGGGCGCGGCGTCGCAGAGGGCACAGGCGTGGCCGTGGGCGTCGGGGTCGCAGTCAGCGTGGGCGTCGGCGTGGGCGTCCACGTCGGCTCGCCCAGGTGCCCGGCCAGCACAGCGATGGTGCCCAGGCTGGCGCGGGCCATCGCCGCATAGTACGGCACGTTGAACGCGCTCACCCGGTCGCGCGTGGTGTGGTAGTGGGCGTTGAAATCCTGCCAGTCCTCAATGGCCAATACGGCAGGGTAGCCGTAGGTCCAGAACGACGAGTGGTCGCTCGCGCTGATGGAGCCGGTTCGCTTGACCTCGGGCGTGAGCGGCAGACCGTAGTCGGCGACGACGCCCGCGAAGGCGAGGGCCACCTGGTAACTGTCCTGGCGCAGCCCTGCGTGCAGTTCCATGATGGGCGCGGCGTCGGAGTTCCACGCCAGCATGTCCAGGTTGAGCACGCCGACGATGTTCGCGTTGCCCGCCCGTTGCAGTTGCGCATAAGCCTGGCTCCCGAGCATCCCCTGTTCCTCGCCCGAGAAGTGCGCAAAGCGGATGGTATAGGCGAACGTGTGGTGGCGCAGGATTTCGGCGGCGGCCATCACGGCGGCGGTGCCGCTGGCGTTGTCATCGGCGCCAGGCGCCCAGAACATGGGCTGTTCGGACACGTCGTCAAAATGCGCGCACAGGATGACGATTTTGTCCGGCTGGGTGGCGCCGGGGAGGGTCGCGATGACGTTGGGCCAGTTGCCATCGCCATAGCGCTGCACCTCCACCGCCAGACCGATGCGCCGGTAGAACTCCACCAGGTACTGCGCGGCCTCCTCAATGTGCGGCGAACGCGAATAGCGGGTCATGAGGGTGTGGGGCGCGGGCGGGTCGCCCAGGTACACCACCGCCTCGCCGCTGAGTTCGGACACGTAGCGGATGAGGGCATCGCTGCTCATCTGCGCCATCATGTCGGCGATGGCGGGGTCATACGCGGCGGGCTGCTGGGCCGCGGCGGGGCCAAGCAGGGCCAGGATGAGCCCCAGCGCGATGGCCACAGGGAGCCAGGGGCGGCGCGACCTAGGGGGCACGGTGGGCAGCGGCGACAGGGTATCGGTCATGGCGCGATTCTCCTTGCGCGGGCATTGTAGCACGAGGGCCGCGCGCAAGCAAAAACCCGCGACGCACCCCGCGGGCGCGTCGCGGGTCGGGTGCAGACTCCCTATCCAGGAGCGCGCTGTGTTATTCGCCTACCAGCAGCACCGGCAGCCACAGAATCCGCTGGCTCGTGCCCACGTAGAAATGCACCAACTCGGTCGCGACTTGACCGTTGCTATCTGCGACCCGGAGCGTGAGTTCGTGCCACCCGATGGGCAGGCCCGTCGCCGAAACGAACGGACCTGTGCCAATCACCTGCACCCCGTCCAGAATCCAGGTGAAGGCGCTATCGGGAAGCGAGCCATCCTCCACGTCGTACCCCTCGCCCGCCAGGATCACCTGCTGCTCTGGCAGGAAGTGCGCGCCTTCGTCGGGCGCGATGATGAACGCCTGCGGCGCCTTGCGCGCCACCCGGAATGTGGCGTCGGATTGGTCCTGGCCGGTGTTCACCCCGTCGGAGGCGATCACCTTGAAGAGGGCCTCGTCGCTGCCAGGCAACTGGGTCAGGTCCACGGTATGGCCGGTTGTCGTCAGCCCGGTAACCAGCGACTGCCAGGTGGCGCCAGCGTCGGCGCTGTAGAGCAGTGCGTAGACCAGCGGATCGCCGTCGGGGTCATTGGCGGTCCACGTCACGTTCACGCTCGGCCCGCTCAAATTCTCGCCGCCGTTGGGGGAGATGATCTGCACGGTCGGCGCGCTGGCGCTGACGCTCCGTTCAGCGACGATGCTCCCCTTGTAGCGCACGACTACCCGCGTCGTACCGTCAGCCCACGGTACCGTCTCTATGATGGAGGCCATCAGGTCTTCGCCCGGCTGTGGTTCGGTGTCTTCCTTGGGGGTGAAGGGATGGCTCGCCAGCGCCGTGCCGTGCGCGTTCAGCAGTTCCAGCGTCCAGTCGGGGCCGGGGATGGGTGGCTCGGGCGCCGGGATGTCCGTCAGCCGGTAGAGGGTGCCCAGCGTGGCCGTGCCCTGGGTCAGGTTGGCCCGGCCGAAGACCGCCAGGTATTCCGTCGCCTCGGGCCACGGGGATGCGGCCTCCGCTGTCCCCCAGCCCTCAGCGATCAGCCGATCCCGAATCCCCTTGTAGGTGAAGTCGGAGGGCCACTCGTTGGCGCAGTAGCTCATCAAGTCGGTCCAGTTCCACGGATAGACCTGGCGCAACTCCACATCCCAGCCATAGTAGCGCCGCGGATCGCTGGCCGGCCCGCCAATGCGGCCTTCAGGGTAGGGATAAGACGGGCCGCCCCCGGCGCCGCAGAAGTTCGCATGGCCGCGGCCGTAGGTGTGGCCCAACTCGTGGCCGCCGTACCAGTCGCCGTAGGAGCCGTCAAAGTCCCAGCCCCAGGGGTCTGTACCGGTCGGCCCGGATGCGATGTAGGCGGGGATGCCGGCCGCGCAGCCGCGCATGAAGCCAGCCGAGTCGATCACCATGCCGTAGTAGCGCCAGAGCGGGGGCGAACCCTCCAGGGTGCGCTGGGTGGCCAGGGCGTTGTTCACGTCCCCGCAGCCGGCGTCTGAATTGGGCAGCGTCCAGGGCGGGTTCGCGGTGGGCCAGTTCAGGGTGTGGACCGACCACTCCACGTCGGCCGTAGGATAGCCCCGGCGCAGCCAGGAGAGCAGCTTCCAGTAGTGCGTCCAGTCGGCCTGATACCATGTCCCGCCCGCCTGGAAGCGCACGTTGTAGATCTTCACCTTGACCGACGGGGACGAGGTCAAACTCACAGACACGCAGCCCGAGTTGTTGCCGTAATTGTACTCGGGCACCAGGTGGTCGGTGTTCATGTCAACGCACACCATGATGTTCCCGGCTCCGAGGAGCGAGGGCGGAATCTCAAAGAAGAAACTGTCGTTCACCTGGCCGCGGTCGGGCGCGCTGCGCACGGTGATGCGGCCGCCGGGGTTATCGGCCACGTACGGGCCATACGAGGCGCCCCCGCGATAAATGGTGAAGCGGCCCAGGACGTTGTTGTGGTTGCCCGTGTTCGCTCGCACGTGCGCGCGGGCGTAGGTGCGCTTGTTGGCCACCAGCGGCACGCTGTTGCTCAGGTCCTGTATCCCCTGCGTGATCTCAATGGCAGTGACGGAGAGGTCCACGCTGGGGGTAGGCGTAACGGTCGGCGTGCGCGTGCGGGTGGGGGTGATGGTCGGCGTGGGGGTGCGGGTGCGCGTCGGCGTGGGGGTGCGGGTGCGCGTGGCGGTCGGCGTCGGGGTGCGGGTCGGCGTGCGCGTGGCCGTCGGGGTGGGGGTGGGCACGGTGCTGAAGCGGTAGTCCTCCGTCTCGCCGTAGGCCCAGCCCTCGGCCGGGCCGCTGCCGTCGGCATCCTTGGCCGCGCTCTCGCTAAGGGTAACCCGCAGCCACAGGTCCTGCTCGGGCTTCGCGTTGTAGACCATGAACTTGGGCGTCGTGAGCCGGTAGTAGCCGGGGGTTGTCGGCAGGCTGATGACGTGGTTCTGCACGGCCCACTCGGCTGCGGGGCTTCCATCCGGGCAGGTGAGCACCTCGCCCCATTGCCCGTTGCGGTTCCAGTCAAACCACAGGTTCAGATAGGCTTCCCTCGGCGCGCCGGTCTGCACAGCCACGATGTAGTCTATGCTAATCATCTCGCAGTGTGGGAATTTCGTGGGCAGCCGGAGGCCGTCGTCCCCGCGGTCCAGGTCGGCCAAATCCCCTTGCGGGATGATGTTGTTCACGCCGTCCGCGTCGGGACCGGTGTCTGCCTCCTCCTCGCGGCTGATCGCCTCGCCCAGGAAGAAGAGCAACTTGTCGTTGCGGTGCCGCGGGCCGGACGGCGCGCCCACGGCGCTGCGGAACACGGTCGGGAAGTTGGCCCCGACCCCCGGATACGCGCTCATCGGGAAGCCGAAGGAATTGGTGCTATCGGGCGCGTCCCCCAGGTCGGGATTGCCAACGAGCGTGGCGGTGGGCGTGGGCGTGATGGTGGGCGTGCGCGTCGGCGTGCGGGTAGGGGTGCGCGTGGGCGTCCGAGTCGGCGTGGGCGTGCGTGTAGGCGTGCGAGTCGGCGTGCGCGTGGGCGTGGGCGTGCCGTAGGTGATCACCAGCCGCGGGTCGTAAATGTTTTCGCGGCTGTCAAAGTAGCGCATGTTGCACGTGGTCTCGGCCGCGCTGATCAGTTTCAGCCCGTAGTTGGAATACGTCCCCTGGTACCACTCGCGCACCAGTTGGGTAACATCCCAACTGTACCAGACGCCGGTGGTCAACCCCACAGAGTTCGCGGCATAAACCGTCGCTGCGTGGCCGGGCTGATTGTTCCAGGTTACGCCCGTTTCGGTCCAACTCGCGCTCACGCGGTGGACGTTGATTGTGTTCGTAGACGCGCCACCGGAGTAGGCATACCGTAGGTAGAGTTGCAGGGAAGCGCTCTGGATGGCCTGGCCAGTCGGGATGGCCGAGAGGTCAAAGCGCATCAGCCCGCGGCCGCGATCGGGGAACTCCTGTCCGGGGCATTCCTCCGAGCCGACCTCAAGTAGGGTGGCAGTGCCATAATTGGTATTGGGAAGCCAGTAGTTGACCCAAGCGTCGGCAACTGGGTACAGGGTAACGCTACTCGCAGCGTTCACTTCGCTGTCCTGTTGGGGTGGACTTCCTGCGTGGGGGCGAGTAGCACCGGAAAGACCGAAGAGCGCGATCGCTACCAAGAAAACGAACAACAACCCCTTCGTTCTCATGTGCCACCTCCTGCTGACGGGAATGCCCTACAACATGAGCAGCAGAGGGCACTAGAGAGACGAAGAAGAACTACGTTGCACGAAGAAGCGCCGCTCACGTCATCGGGGTGGATGAACCGCAACAGAAATGTACGGCGTATCTACGCTTTTATTATAGCACAAATCTGCCAGGATGTCAATAGATGAACGGAATATCCACAATGTTCAAATATATTTGGCACTCCCCTGCCGTGGCGCGATGCCCAATTCAAACTCCACCTCCATCACTCCGACTCCCTGCCCACCCACTGCCGAATCCAGGCATCCAGCCGCCCCGACTCGCGGAAATCCACCAGCGCCGCGTTGACCTCGCGCTTCAGCGTGGGCGCGTCCAGCGGCAGGGCGATGATGTACGGCTCGTCGGTTAGGAGCGCATCGCCGACCGCGAACTGCGGGTGCGCCGCCACGAACTGAAGCGCGCTCACGCCGTCCAGGATGGCGGCGTCGGCGTCCCCGTCGGCCAGCGCCTGGCCCACCTGCGCCACCTCGTCCACGGTTACCAGCGCCATCTGCGGGAAGCGCCGCTGGAGCGTCCGCGCCTCCACGTCGGCGCTGGAGCCGGTCTGCACCGCCACGCGCCTGCCCGAAGGGTCGGCCAGCGTCGCCAGGACATCGGGCCGCGCCACCCATCGGAGGCCGGCGTTGAAGTACGAGTACGAGAAGGCGAAATCCTTGCGCAGAAACGGGTCATAGGGCAGCGCCGACACGATGAGGTCAAACTGCTTGTTGCGCAGCGCGTCGTACAGGCCGTCAAACCCCACGTTGGCGATCTCCAGGCGCACGCCCCACCGTTCGGCCAGCGCCTGGGCCAAATCCACGTCCAGGCCGCGGAACCGCCCCTCGCCGTCCACGAACTCAAACGGCGGATAACTGGCGTCCATCCCGACGCGCAGCACACCCTCGCGCTGGATACGCGCCCAGACCTTGTCGGCCTGGCCGCCGCCGAGCAGGCGCAACAACACCAGCGCCGCCACCGCGACGGCCACCCCAACCCCGATGAGCCACCGCTTGCGAATCATGGTATCTCCTGCGTGAGCCACCCCTTGCCTCTGGCCGTTGGCCGAGCAGATGACCTCCGCTTGTACGCTAACGGCCAATGGCCACTCGCTAACGGCCCGCATACGCCTCTTGCATCGCCCGATACACCGGCTTCGCGACGAAATCGGACGTTACAAACGTGAACGCATCCTGATAGGTCAACTGCGGGCGCGGGAACCGCAACACCCAGAACACCAGCGCCCGACACCACGGCCAATCCTCCAGTGCCATGCGCGCCGCCTCCACCGAGTAGGCGATGCGCTGCGCTGGCTTCACCGCCTTGGTCCAGCGCGGGTGATCGTTCCAGCCCGTCTCGGTGATGTACACCGCCTTGTCCCCGTCGCCGTTGGCCTCCATGAGGGCGCGCACCAGTTCCACCCGACGGAAGTTGACCTTGTCGGGAGCGGGCGGGTCGTCGGCGGGGAATCCCCAGCCGTAGGTGTGGGCGGCCAGGGCGTCAAAGTAGGGCGCGGCGCCGGCGTCGTACATGGCCTGCAGGAACGCCAGGTCCTCCATGGCCCACGGATTGCCCGGCGGGGCCAGCGTGGGCGCGAGGGCCGGCGCCAGCACCGTAACCTCGGGCGCGGCGGCTTTGACGCGCGCGTAGGCTGTCTTGAGCAAGGCCGTGTACGCCTGCGGGTCGGGCGGGCGGTTGCCCCACTCGGCGGCCAGGTTCGGCTCATTCCAGATGATGACGTAGGCGACGCGCCCGCGGAAATGCTCCACGAACGCCGCGGCGTAATCGGCGAAGTCGTCGTACCCGTCGGCGTCCAGGTACGTGAAGGTGGTCTCCTTGGGCCGCGCCCACACCGGCACAAACCCCAGCCGCGCGATGACCGTCAGCCCCTGGGCCACCGCGTGGTCCACCACCAGGTCGGCGTGGGCCCAGTCAAAGCGGCCCTTCTCCGGCTCGTAGTAGGCCCAGGGGAAGTACTCCACAATCCACGGCGCGCCCATCTCCCGCACCATCTGGAGGGAACGCTTGATCTTCCACGGTTCCACCTCGTCGGTCAGGCGCGTGTGCAGGCCGAGTTTCGGGTTGCGCGTCAGCACGGTCTGCGGCGGCCCTGGCACCACCAGGGGCGCTGGCGGACGGTCCACGCCCCGCCACGCCAGGATGGCCAACGCCGCCGCCAGGATGCGCGCCCAGACACGGCGCGCCGCCAAGATACGCCCCAGGGGGTTCTTGTGCGCGTAGGAAGTCATGGGCATCGGGCCTTTGGGCATGGTACAGTCATCATACAGCGGCGGGCGCGGCAAGGCAAATGCGACTAACGTCGCGCCGCGCTCTCCCCCGCCACCCAGCCCGTGGAAAACGCCGCCTGCAGGTTGTAGCCTCCGGTGTCCGCGTCCAAATCCAGCACCTCGCCGCAGAAGTACAGCCCCGCTACCCGCCGCGACTCCATGGTGCGCGGATTTACCTCGCCCAGCGCCACGCCTCCCGCCGTAACGATGGCCTCGCGCAGGGGCCGCTGCCCCACCACCGTCACGCGCAGGTTGCGCAGAAGCGCCAGCAGCCGCGCCCGCTCCTGCGCCGTGATCTGGTGCGCCGGCTTGTCCCCAGGCACGCCCGACAGTTCCACCAGCACGTCCACCATCTTGGCCGGCACCAGCCCCTTGACGATGGAGCGGAAGGTGCGCTTGCCGTGGGCGTCCAGGTCGCGGCGAAGTCGCGCGTCCAGTTTCTCGTCCGACAGCGCCGGCTTCAGGTCCACGCCCACCTCCACCCGCGTGTCGGGCGAGGGGCGAGAGACCAGCGCGGGGTGTCGGCTCAGCGTCAGGATGATCGGCCCTGACAGGCCGAAGTGGGTAAACAGCATCTCGCCAAACTCCGACCCGACGGGTTTCCCGTCCACGTACAGCGTGGCGCGCACGTTGCGCAGCGAAACGCCCATCATGCGCGGGACCCACGGCTCGGCAGTCTCCAGCGGGACCAGCGCCGGACGTATGGGGACAATGGTGTGGCCGACGGACGCAGCCAGGCGGTAGCCGTCGCCGGTGGAGCCGGTGCTCGGGTACGACGCGCCGCCCGTGGCGAGGATGACGGCTCGCGCGCGGAACTCGGCCTCGCCCGCGCCCACGCCGACGACGCGCCCGCCTTCCACCAACAGGCGGTCCACCGCCGTCTTGTAGCGCACGCGGACGCCCGCGTCCTGGCAGTAGCGGCGCAGCGCCTCGGCCACATCGGCGGCCTCGTTGGACTCCGGGAACACGCGCCCGCCCCGCTCCACCACCGTCGGCACGCCCATGCGCGCGAAGAACGCCCGCAGGTCGTCCACGAAGAAGCGGCCAAAGGCGTTGTACAGAAACCGCCCGTTCGGCCCGAAGTGGGCGATGAACTCGTCCAGCGCGGCCACGTTGGTCAGGTTGCAGCGGCCCTTGCCGGTGATGCGGAGTTTCGTGCCCAGGCGCGGCATCTTCTCCAGCAGCAGGACGTCGGCGCCGAGTTCCGCCGCGCGTCCCGCCGCCATCATCCCCGACGCGCCACCGCCCACAACGATGATGTCCGCCGACACAACGAACCCCTCCGTCATCGTCCCCTTCCGCAAGACACGCACTCAATGCCCACCGCAGAGCGGACGGGCTGAAACCGCGAATGGACGCGAATCCCCGCGAATATCTCTTTCCGTTCGTGTGCATTCGTGTTATTCGTGGATCCCGTTCCTCTGTGCTGAAACCGCGAACGGATGCGAATCCCCGCGAATGTCTCTTTCCGTTCGTGTGCATTCGTGTTATTCGTGGATTCCGTTCCCCTGTGCTGGAACCACGAACGGACGCGAATCTCCGCGAATATCTCTTGCCCGTTCGTGTGCATTCGTGTTATTCGTGGATCCCGTTACTCTACCATCCCACCGCGCAGCCGTCCTTGCGCGGATCCGAGCCGCCCCACAGCGCGCCGGTCTCCGCATCCACGGCGATGACCTGCCCCCCGCCGAATGCCCCATCCCACGGCGATTCGGGGCGCACGTCGTAGCCCAACGTCGCCAGCGCCTTGCGCAGGCCCAGCGGTGCGGTCGTCTCCACCGCCAGGCGGCGGCTCCCCTGCTCGTCCACGCGGAAGCGCGGCGCGTCCAGCGCGGCCTGCGCATCCATGCCGAAGTCCACCATGTTCACCAGCACCTGCACGTGCCCCTGCGGCTGCATGAACGCCCCCATGACGCCGAAGCACAGCCACAGCCGCCCGTCGCGCAGGGCCAGCGCAGGGATGATCGTGTGGTAGGGCCGCTTGCCGCCCGCCAGAACGTTGGGGTGCCCCGGCTCCAGCCGGAACGACGCGCCCCGATTGTGCAGGCAGATGCCCGTCCCCGGCGCCACGATGCCCGACCCGAACGGGTGGAACAAACTGTTGATGAGCGACACGGCGTTGCCCTGCCCATCCACAACACTTATGTAAACCGTGTCGCGCGAAGTGGCAACGGCGGGGGCGGTGAGGTCCAGCGCCCCATCGGGCCGAATGCGCGAGCGCAGCGCGTCGGCGTGCTCGCGCGACAGCAGGCGCGCCACGGGCACGTCGGCAAACGCCGGATCGCCCACGTGCGCCAGCGCCTCGGCCAGCCCCAGCCGCACCGCCTCCACCATATAGTGCCAGCGGGCAGCGTCCCAGTAGCCCGTGCCGCCGATGTCGTAGCCCTCCAGGATGTTCAGCGCCACCAGCGCGGCGAGACCCTGGCCGTTGGGCGGGTGCTCCAGCACCTCCACGCCGCGATACGTTGTGGCGATGGGCCGGCCCCAGTCGGCCGTGTGCGCGGCCAGGTCGTCGGTGGTCAGGAAGCCGCCGTGGGCCTGCACGCAGTCGGCGATGGCGCGGGCGATGGGGCCGCGGTAGAAGGCGTCGGCCCCGCCCTCGGCGATGGCGCGGAGGGCGCGGGCCAAATCCGGCTGGCGGTGGATTTCGCCGGCGCGCGGCGCGGGCAGGTACACGCGAGCCGCCTCGGCGTCGCGGGCCAGTCTGCGGGCCGCGCCCCGCCAGTCGCGGGCGATGATCGGCGTTACGGCGAACCCCTGCTCGGCGGCGCGGATGGCCGGGGCCAGGCATTCGCCCAGCGTCATCGTGCCGAAGCGGCGCAGCAGCGCCTCCCAACCGGCCACCGCTCCGGGCACGGTTACGGCCAGGGCGCTGTCGTAGGGGATGGAACGCAAGCCCAAGCGGCGCGCCTCGTCCAGGGTGAAGGCGGCCGGGGCGCGCCCGCTCCCGTTCAGCGCGAACGCCTCGCCCCCTCCGCGCGCGCGGCCGTCGGCCTCGCCGTGGGCCGGGGGTGAGGCCCCCTCATCCGCACAACACCCTCCGCTTTCTCTGGCCGGGGGTGAGGTCCAATACACCAGCGCGAAGCAGTCGCCCCCCACGCCGGTGGACATCGGCTCCACGACGCCCAGCATGGCGGCGACGGTTACGGCGGCGTCGGCGGCGTTGCCCCCGTCCATGAGCACGCGCAGCCCCTCCAGCGCGGCCAGGGGCTGGCTCGTGGCCACCATCCCGCGGGTGGCCAGCACCGGCGACCGCCGCGACGCGAACGACCTGCGGCCAACATCCATGAGCGCCTACCCCTGCCCCAGCAGGTCAAAGTGCACCTGCGGCTTGCGGCGCTCCACCAGGCCCTCGGCGGCCAGCGCCAGGCGCAACAGCGTCGGCTCGTCCCACGGGCGGCCGATGGCCTGGAACCCGATGGGCAGGCCCGCCCGGGTGTAGCCCGCCGGGAACGAGATGGCGGGCAGGCCGGTCATGTTGGCGGGCGGCGCGAACCGCATGATCTCCATCAGCGTCGTGAGGTCCGACTCGCCACCGGCCAGCGCGGCCTGCGGAATCGGCGGCGCGGGGATGGCCGTCGCGGGCGTAACGATGGCGTGCACGTCGGCCAGGGCGCGGGCGAAATGGCGCATCAACCGCGTGCGCACCTGTTGCGCCTGGATGTAGTCGCGGGCGGTGAACTGCCGCGCCAGCGCCAGGTTGATACGCACGTCCAGGCCGTGCTCGGCGTGATGCCGGGCGTAGGTGGGGGCCAGCGCCTGGGCCATCTCCCCCGCGATGGTGATCGTGTGGGCCACGCGCCCCGCCTCCAGGTCGGGCAGGACCACCTCCCGCACCTGCGCGCCCATCGCCGCGAACCGCCCCAGCAGCGCCTCGCACGCGGCGACCACTTCCCCGTCGGCGTGGCGGAACCAGGGCCAGAAGACGCCCAGGATCAGCCCGCGCAGGTCGGTGCGATCCCAGTTGTCCAGCGTGGGCGCGGGCTGGTGCAGCGAATGGGGGTCGCGCGGGTCGGGCCCGGCGATGACCGCCCACGCCAGCGCGCAGTCGGTGGCGGTGGCGGCCAGCGGGCCGATGTGCGCCACGCTCCAGCACAGGGGCGCCGCCCCGAATTCGCTCACCCGCCCGAAGGTGGACTTGATGCCCACGACGCCGCAGAAGGACGACGGGATGCGGATGGAGCCGCCGCCGTCCGCGCCGATGGCGACCGGACACAGCCCCGACGCCACCGCCGCGCCCGGCCCGCTGGAACTGCCGCCGGTGTAGTGGCGCGGGTTGTAGGGGTTGCGCGGCGTGCCGTGGTGCGGGTTCAGCCCCGTTACGCCGATGCCGATCTCGTGCATGTTGGCCTTGCCGATGAGGAGCGCGCCCGCCGCCCTCATGCGCGCCGCGACGGTGGAATCCTCCAGCGCCGGCTGCGCCCCCAGGAACGCGGTGCCCACCGTGGTGGGATAGGGCTTCATGTCCACCTCGTCCTTCACGGCGACAGGCACGCCCTCAAAGACGCTCCGCGCCGTGCCGTTGCGGATGCGCTCGGCCGACTCGCGGGCCTGGCGCAGGACGTCTTCCTCGTCCACGGCGATGATGGCGCGCAGGGGCGGGTCGGCGGCGTCGCCGGTGCGGATGGCCTGAAGGGCGCGGCGGGCTACCTCTTCGGGGTCGGTGCGCCCTTCGCGGTAGGCCCGGGCGTAGTCGTGGACGGTGGCGAAGCGGAAGCCGGGCGCGGGCTCCGGCGGCGCGGCGGGCCATTGCGACTCGGGCACGCGCGCGTCGGGCCGGGCGGGGCTCTCGGCGGGGTGCAGCGGCAGGAACGTGGGCGGGTCGTCAAAATGCCGCTTGCGGAAGTCGGTGAGGCCCGCGCTCTGGAACAGGCTAGGCATCACCAGCCCGCGCAGGGGGCCTTCCACCACCGCGGCCATCAGGCGCAGCGGGAAGCCCGTCAGGTAGGGAAGTTTCACCGATTGCAGGTCATAGACCGTTTCTTGGGTTTTCTCGGTTGTCATTTGCGCACCTCACGCTAATGTGGGAGGATTATAGCGCATCGTTTTGGGCACGGCAATGGGATAGACCGGCTCGGTCCGATTGCGGTCGCGGCCAAGGTGCGACGCACTTCGGAAGTGCGTCGCACCTATGCATGGCGCGACCAACAAACTTTGGAACGGCCACGTGCATCCGACGCGGTTCCAAAGTATGTCGGCGCTCGTCATGGCGAGGCGCGAAGCCCCGAAGCAGCCCCCTGCGCCCCGTTCGCGTGGATTCGCGCGATTCGCGGTTACGCCAGGGCCGCCAAAGGCGAAGCCCCGAAGCAGCCCCCTGCGCTCCATTCGCGTGGATTCGCGCGATTCGCGGTTACGCCAGGGCCGCCAAAGGCGAAGCCCCGAAGCAGCCCCCTGCGCCCCGTTCGCGTGGATTCGCGCGATTCGCGGTTACGCCCTCACCGCCCCACGCGAATCTCCTCGCCCAGCACGCACCGGTCCAGGGGCAGGCGCACACCATCCGGCAGCCGCGCCGCGAGCCGAGGCGCATCGCCCGGCCCGTACAGGCCCACCGCAAGGCGATACACGCCCGCGGGCACGTCCTTCAGGCTCAGCGCGACCTCATCCGACACCACCTCGCCCGGCGCCCACTGCGACGTGGGATACGCGCCGCCGCGCGGGGGCGAGTCGGACTGCGCGGCGATGTGCTCCGTGGCGGGGTCAAACAGGTGCACGAACACCGTGCGGTCGGCGGCGGGGCGCGTCTGGGCCTGCCAGTGGAGCGTCAGGCGCAGCGTGTCGCCCTCGCGCCGCAGGTCGTAGCCCAGCAGGACCACCTCCTCGCCGAAGTCCACGCCCACGCGGTGGCCCATCTCGGGGACGGTAAACGTCCGCTGGCGCTCGCGGATGAGGAGAGGCGCGGCGCGGACGTAGGAGCCTACCTCGCGCCCGTCGGCATCCTCCAGCGCGAAGGCCAGGCGGTACTCGCCGCCGGCCAGATGCAGCGGCACATCCACGGAATAGCGGCGGGTCAGCAGCGCGTTGGCCGGAAGCGGCTTCTCGGTGAGCGGTGCGCGGCTCTCCCAAACGACTTGGCCGGCCGAGTCGCGCAGTTGCACCCGAAGGGCATACGCCTGCGTCTGGGCCGCCTGGGTCGCCCACGTGGCGCGAACCGAGACCCGCTCGCCCTGCCACGCCTCGTCCTTGTCCACGTGGACCGCGCTCAACGCCCACCCCGCGCCCACCTGCGCCACGATGGGATACGCCTCGCGCACATCCACCAGGGTCAGCCGCACGCCCGGCAGCGTCGCGACGCCCAGCGCCGCCAACGTGTTCGCATCGTACAGCACCACCTGGAGCGCGTACTCCTCGTCGGTGGACAAGCCCGGCGGCAAATCCAGGTAGTGGCAGTCCAGCACGGGCGCGCCCGGCGTCCACAGGGCCGTCGGGCTGAAGCCGTAGTTGGGCTGGCTGTCGTGCTGGGCCAGGATAGCCCCCGCCGAATCCAGCAGGCGCACCGACACGCCGTAGTTCTGGGGCAGTTGCCGCGACGCCTCCCACGCCAGGGCGACCGCCAGGCGGCCGGGTTGGGTCTGCTCCGCCTGCGCCGCGCGCAGGAGGACGTCCGGGCCGAACGTCAGTTGGAGGGAGGCACCCGCAGGCAGTTGGGCGCGACCCGACACAACCACAGGTTCCAGATACGTCTGGCCGATGCGGTTGCCGCGCTCGTCCACGGGGGACAACTCGGCGTCGCTGGCCAGCAGGCGCACGCGGAGCAAGTACGCCCCCGGCGGCACAGTGGCAGGGATGCGCAACGCGTGCTCGCTGCGCCCGGCGGCAATGGGCGCCACCGCGGAAGCCAGCACGTCGGGCACGCCGAACAACGGCGCGGCCATGCCCTGGAGCGACACCTCGGCGCGCAGGCCCTCGGCGCGCCCGTCCCATTCCAGCGCCACCGTCAGCGCATCGCCCGGGGCCACATCCCGACCCGACAGGCGGTAGCGGAGCAAACGCGCCCCGCCTTCGTACCGCACGCCGCCTGGATTGTGGCCCAGGTACGGGCCTGCCGCCCAATCCATCGTCAGGTCGTCGGGGGCGTAGCGGGGCGCCGCCGCCGTGGAGACAACCCCGACGGCGACCACCGCGAGCAACGCGGCTGCGGCCCATCCCGCGCCGACGGCCCACGCGCGCCGCCGCATTCCCGACGCCGCCAGCGCGACGCACGCCACCAGCGCCAGGAGCGACACGACCTCGGCCGCGAGCCGCCGGCCCGTGCGCGCGAACCGCAGCACCACCTCGTGGCTGCCCTGCGGCACGGCCACGACCATCGCCCCCCACCCAGGCTGCGCCCCGCATGGAACCTCACGCCCGTCCACGAACGCGCGCCAGCCCGGGTAGTACAGCGTCTGGAACGCAAGCCGCGCCTCCGCCGACCGCACATCCACGCGCCAACGCTGGATGGTGGAACGCTTCTCGCCCACAAGCGAGGCGCTGGCGTCGCCATCCAGCACGCGCGGCAGGGGCGCGGCGCCATCCCACAGGGCCTCGCCCGCATACGGACGCGGGCTGGCGGCCTGGGGCAGATACTCGGCGCGCACCGTGGAACCCACGTTGCCCGTGAACGCCTCGTACAGGATGAGGCGCTGGGGCGTAACATCCGCGTCGCCGACGTACAGGTAGCTGGGCTGGATGGAGAGGATCGCGCTCAACGCCACGAGGAGCGCCGCCCCCTGCGCGATCCAGGCGCGGGTGGGGCGCACGTCCCCGATTCGGCCGATGACCAGCGCCGCCGCCAGCGCCTGCACCGACAGGAACCGCCACGGGAACTGGGCAAACGGCAGGAGCGGCACGCGCTCCCACAGGGGCCGCGACAGGGGCGTGATGAAAACCGTCGCGGCGACGAGAAGCGCCAGCGCCCACAACTCCGCGCCGTCCACACGCCGCCTGCGCGCCCACGACACGACCATCCACGCGGCCCCCGCCACGGCCAGCGCCGCCTGCGCCAACCCCATGGCGAAGGGCGTCCCCGCCGCGTCCACGCGGTAGTCAAAGAGCGGCGCGTGCTGCACCAGATTGCTTGCGCGGAAGTGCTCGCCGTAGAAGAAGTAGCCCGTCGTCTGCACTTCCAGGTGAACCAGGCCGCGCTCGGCCAGCGCGGGGAACCAGAATCCCGCGCTCACGGCGAGGCCCAGCGCCAGCGCCCCCACTGCCGCCGCAAGCCGACGGGCACGTTGGCCGCGCGCCGCGAACCAGAGATACACGAGCAGCAGCCCCACGAACGGCGAGAAGATGAGCGCCGACACGTTGTGCGTCATCACCAGCCCGCCGAAAGCCAGCGCCGCGGCTCCGATTCGGGCCAGCGAAGGCGAATCCCACAGGCGCATCAGCGTGAGCAGGACAAAGGGGTAGAACGCGAAGGCCCAGAACTCGGACAGGGAATCGCCGCGCACGTACAGGTTGACCAGGTGGAACGGCGCGAACGTGTAGGCGGCAGACGCCAGCAGCGCGCCCCACGGGTTGGGCCACAGGCGCTTCGCCAGCAGGTACGCCCCCAGCCCAGCCGCCAGCAGCCCCAACAGTTGGGTGCCCTTGATGGCGTTCACGTAGGTGAAGCCGAGAATCTTGAGCAGCGCGGCGAAGTAGTAGGGCAGGGCGGCGTAGAAGTTGAAGAACGGGTAGCCGTAGCCGTAGGCGGCGTCGCCCATCCAGCGCACCGGGAAGACGCCCTCGTTCAGAGCGGCGACCAACTGCTGGACGCGCGCCAGGAGAAAGGGGCTGTCGCCGCCGGCCCGCGTCTCCACCAGCCCCCATGACGCCAGCAGCGGCCAACCGGCCACAACGCACAGGAGAAGCGCGACGGCCAGAGTCCCCTCTATTCGCCTTGCGCTTCTCCCGCGGTCTGCGAACATGCGCAACTTTCCTTCGCGGGCAGACGCCACCGCGCCCGCAGCAGGCCCCGGCCTAGGACGGCTTGCGGCGTCGCAAGTACAGCCCCACGCCCAAGCCCACGGCGAGGGCCAGGGTCAGCAGGCCGCTGATTTCGTACAGGCCCTGCCCCACGGATGCCACCGCCTTCTGCGGCACAGGCGTGGGCGTCGGCGTGCGCGTGGCGATAGGCGTGCGCGTGGGCGTAGGCGTCGGGGCGTACATGGCGCCGAACGCCAGGTCAAACGACGCGCCCGGCCCCAGACTGATGCCCCAGCCCGTCGGGCCGGTGGGCGCGTAGGCAGCGGGGAACTTGCCCGTAATCACGTAGTTGCCGGGCGCCAGTTGGTCATACACCTTGGGCTCGCTCTTGCCGTCGGTCGTATAGGCGTCCACCTTCGCGCCGTCCGCAGTCTGGAGCGTGAACTCCACGCCGGGCACCAGCGCCTCGCCCTCGTCGCGCTGGCCGTTGGCGTTGGCGTCCTGGTACGCCAGAAGCGAGATGCGACCCACCACAGGCGTGGCGGTCGCAGTAGGCGTGGGCGTGTTGGTCGGCGTATTGGTAGCGGCAGGCGTGTTGGTGGCCTTGGGCGTATTCGTCGCCTTGGGCGTCGGGCGGACGATGGTCAGGCAGGTGTCGTCCCAATACGAATCGTTGAACTTGACGCGGTACTCGTTGCGCCCCCGCAGGAAAACGGTGATGGTGTCGGCCTGTGCCTTGGCCTGCACCTGGAGTTTGATCCACGTGTTGTACTGCATCACCTCGTCGGACCAGACCACCGTGCCCGCCGCGCCGTTGGTCCCGCCGGTGGGGTCAATGCCGATGGAAACGCGGTAGTTCCCCGGCTCCACCACGGCATCCGGATTGGGATCCTGGCTGCTCCAGACTTGCACCCACGCGGAGAAGGTCGCCACGCTCCCCACGGGCACGCTGACCCGCTGGAAGATGCCGCCGGTGTGGGTGGCGTAGGTCGTGAACCACTTCTGCGAGAAGGTGCCCGAATGCACGCGGCGCCTTCCGAAGATGTTTGCGTTCTCCGGCTTGTATTCAGGGCGACGCAGGAAGCCCTGGTCGGTCTCGGCGGGACTCCCGTTGACCCACCACGGCTCCCATCCGTTGGCGACTTCCACTTCGCCAGCGCCGCGCGTGCTGAAGCCTTCCTCAAAGCCCGCGTTGCGCAGCAGGTTGCCGGGGCATTCCCCCTGCGCGGGGGGAGCCGCGAGCGCGGGCAGCGGAGCCAGCGCCAGCAGAAACGCAGCGACAAGCAGTGCATGGAGCGTTGTGCGACGAATCATTCCCGTTGCCTCCCGAAAAAATCTCTATGGATTCAGCGCGATGCTGTCGCCCGACGGTGTGCCATCTCGGGCCACAGGCAACCGCTGCAAAGTCTCCAGGTCGTACATCCCCACCACCACCTGGTCTCGCGCGGGGTCAAACGGCTTCGGCAATTCTACCACATGTTGGTCCACAATCCAATCTCCGGCCCGCCAGAAATGCGTTGGGTAGTACCCACCGGCGGTTGGCCCGTCGCCAGCGGTCAGCGGCAGTCCGGGCTGCTGAACGTGGAGGAACACGATGTAGTTGATCTCGGTGGTAGCCAGCGCCTCCCAGTGCAACGTAACCTCCAGCCGATGGCCCTGCGCGGCGAGGCCCGCCCCGACTAGCCGGAATTTGCCGCCCACGACCGCGTTCGGCGCGATGGGAAGCGCCTCCAGTTCCGATGCAGGGCGCGCATCCAGGGTCAGGCTCACCAGGCGCGGCTCCTTGTCCAGGTCTCCGCGTTCCAGGGGGCCTGGCGTCGCGCGGATGGCGCTGCCCACGGGCAACAGGCGCAGGTGCTCCGCGTAGGACTCGTAGGGCCAGACCACCAGCCTCACATGCGACGTTGCCGCGGCGAATTCCGCCCCGCCCAGCAGGCGGACCGCGCCCGCGTCGGCCAGGAGAAATCGCAGGCTGGGCCACGTGTCCCACAGGCGCTGCGCCAGGTACACCGTGCGGTCGCCAGCCGCCGCGCCCGGCGGGGCCGTCCAGCCCCCCTGCCACCCCGCGCCCAGGTAGGCGTTCGTCTCCGCGGCCAGTTGGGCCGGCCCAGCCTCAAAGGCGTAGGCGGTGCCCGGGTCGCGGGCGTAGCGCACGAAGTAGTCGCGCACGGTGAACGCCAGGCCGCCCGCCAGCAGGCCAGCCAGCACAAGAGCGGCCAGGCCCCGCGACGCGCGCCGAGTCAGGGTCTCGCCCAGCCAGTGGAGGCCCAACGCCGGCAGGGCGAACAGCACGGGCAGAACCCCCACGCCGCGCAGAAAGTGCGGCGCGTCTTCGGCCAACAGCGTGGGCCCTAGCATGACGCCGACCCACAGCAGCACGAGGCAGTCGGCTTCATTGCGGCGAACGGCGGCCACGATGACGCCCAGCAGGAACGCCGCGCCCAGCAGGGGGTCAAACACGGGACGCAGCGGCACGTTGTGGCGGGGGATGAAATCGCCCCGCACGTTGAACATGCCCGCGACGCCCACCACATGGCGCGCCAGCGTGCCCCACAGGTCCCCGCCGTTGATGGCCGGGTTGAACACCGAGACCTGCCCCGCCCGCTGCGAAAACGCTGCCCAGTGCGCGCCCACGTAGGCGGCCAGCGGCGCGAGGACGATGAGCGCCGCCGCCGCGAACACCAGCAGATTCCGCGGGCGGATGGGCGGGGCATGCCGCCTGCCGCGCAGGAGCAGCCACGCCAGCAGGGCCAGCGGCGTGAACCGCGCGGCCAGGTAGGTGTAGAAACTCGCACCGTACAGCGCGCCCGCCACGGCGAACCGCGTCGCCTTGCCCGCGCGCACGGCGGCCCACAGTTGCCACAGGGCCAGCGCGGTGAACAGGGGCAGCGCCACGGCGCGGAACCCGATGCGGCTCAGTTGGATGGGCCACACGGTGATGGCCAGCACAGCCGCTCCCAGCAGGGCGACGTTGCGGCCGTAGAGCGCGCGGAACAGGGCGTAGGCCGCCGGCACGGTCAGCGTCCCCAGGATGGCCGCGACGATGCGGATGGCCACGGGAGTCCGTCCCAGCAGGGCCACCGCCCCCGCGACCAGGTAGATGAACAGCGGCTCGCGGCCGTTGTTGGCCTCAAAGAACACGGGCGTCGTCCCGCGCAGCACCTCCACGGCGTCCAGGCCATTGTACGCCTCGTCGCGGTACAGGCCAGGGGGGACGTCGCCCAGCCAGGCGAAACGGAGCGCGGCAGCGACGGCCACAACAAGAAGCAACAGGCTCCATTCTGAGGCTCTTGCCCGCGACCTGGGGGTCAAAGCGGAGTACCCTCCTCTACGCAGGGGCGACTCGTGGATCGCCCCCTGCGGGTTCCGTTCCATGCCGTTGCGCGCCCGCGCCTCGGCGGCGCGATCGCACCCTACGGCTTCGGGGCCGGCGGCGTGGGCAGCGCGATGAGCGGCGTCAGCCCTTCGCTGGGCAGGATGCCCCAACTGACGCCGGTCAACTGCTTGATGAACTCCAGTTGCAGAATCTGCGGGTACTTGTCCAGCGCCTTGCCGCGCTCCTCAATGGCCTGGGCATCGCCGCGAGCGCGCTCAATCTCCGCTTGCGCGTCGCCTTTGGCCCGCTCAATCTCGGCCTGCGCCTCGCCCTTCGCCAGTTCCACGGTCTTCTCCGCCTGGTACGTGGCGGCCTGGGCCTGGTAGCGGGCCGTCTCTATCTGCTCCTGGGCGATCTGCTGCTGCTCAATGGCGGCCACGTAGTCGTCGTCAAAGGCGATCTTCCGGAGCGCGAAACTGTCCAGGATCACGCCCTTCTCGGCGAACAGGGTCTCGAGACGCTGACCGATGTCGGCCTCCACGTTGAACACGTCGCCGCTGTACAGTTGCTGCGCGGGGTAGCGTTGCATCGTCAGCCGCACCACGCTGCGCGAGTGGAACTTCACCACGCGCTCGGTAACCATGGCCATGTTCTCGCCCACCTTGGCGTACACGTCGCGGATGTTCTCCCTGGGCACGTAGAACCGCACGCTGAAGGTTACGGTGATGGGCTGGCCGTCGGAAGTCTGCGCGTCCACGAAGACGTCGCGGAAATCGGCGCGGCTCTCGCCGGGTTCGCGCGAGGTCTCGTACACCATCCCGCGGGTGCTGTAGCAGTTGAACTGTTGGGCGATGGGGATGCGGAAGTGCAGGCCTGGGCCGGCGACGCCGGTAATGTCGCCGAACGTGGTAACGGCGCATGCCTCGCCCGCGTCCACCACGCGCACGAAGCCTGACGACGCCAGGATGATGAGCAGCACGAGCAGGACGATGGCCAGCGGGCCGAGTTTGCGGGACATTTTGCCTCCTCCTGTGGGGACTTGGGTAACGAATCGGATGTTGGGCTTCTTTTGCATAGGCCGCCTCGCAGTACAGAGATTCCGAGGGGGAATTGTAGCAGAGGTGGCGGCGCAGGACAAATGGGGCGCGCGGGCCGGCTGGCTGCCCGCACGGGTCGCCGCGCACGGTTCGGAGAGAAAGTGTCAGGCCAGAATATCCCGAATCTGGCCTGGCTCACTCACTACTTTCCATCGCCAGCGTCCAAATCCACCGTGGGCGTTTACGGCTTGCACCCATTCGTCCAAATAGCGGCGCTTCACTCTGTCTTGCTCGGTGTCCTGCCCCTTGGTTTCCAAGATCAACATTTCGCCGCTGGCGAGGCGTATCAGAAAGTCGGGCCGGTATTTGCGAACGACTCCCTGATAGAGATAGGGGATTTCAAAGCCAAGGTGGTCATTCTTGACCCAGGCGGCGACAGCGTTACTATTGTCCAGGATGAAAGCATCCGACGCTTCCCAGGTGCTATCGTAAACGCATACGTTGATGTGCGACTTCTTCGTGCGCTCACAGGGCTTGCCGGTGTACCAGGGGCGCATCTCGCCTGTTGAGCGGATAGGATGTTCGTGGTCAAAGACCGGCTCTAGCCGCTCGGTGTTTTCCTGACGCACCGCATCAAAGATATGCTGCACGACTCGCGACATGTTGAGGGTGATAATCAGGCGTCGGCGCAGTTCATCCTGATAGAAGAGCGGCGGCTTGATGAAGATGCGGTCCGAGCGGACGAATTGTTCAACAATGTGTACCAACTGCGCCAGCAGGATTTCGCGGCTACCTTGCCATGTCCGATTCATTTGGTCGAATACATCCCGCGCTGTTTCAAAGACAATGCGCTGGGTACGAAACTCCTGCGCTAGCCGCTCCAGTTCAATTCTGTTGATGTTGGTTACGTCTGGCTTGCCCTCCAGGATCGGCGCTAGTTCGGCCACCTGGGCGGTCTGGGCGGCGTCCAGTTCCAGCCGTGGCACGTTCGCCCAGTCCACAGTCAGGATGGGTTGGAAGACACGCTCAATGCGCACCAAGTTCGGCCAACGGATTTCAAATTGTGCTTTGGCCGCATCCGGCTCGACGAGAGTCTTGGGAGCAGGTGGGGGCGGTGGACCGCCCTCGGTGCTTTCGTGCGGTAGGAAGGTGAAGGGCACGCCAAAGATGTTCACGTATTCCGGCTCGAACAAACCGGTTTCGGGATTGACCTCGTAAGACGTGCGCCGCAAGCCGCGTCCAACCACCTGCTCGCAGAGCAACTGGCTGGTAAAGGCGCGCAGCCCCATGATGTGGGTAACGGTTTTCGCGTCCCAGCCTTCGGAGAGCATGCCCACGGAAATGACATTTTGGATTTGCTCACCGGGCTTACGGTCTTTGCCGACTGTATCTACCATCCGGCGTAAGAATTCCGCCTGCTCGGTCTTGGTCAGCGTGCGCTCTGCCGGCGTTTCGCCCTCTTCCGTTTCGGCTTCTCCAGGCTCCTTATCTTCGGAGAGGGCTGGGGCGAGGGGCTCCTCGCGAGCCTCTGCTTCCTTTAGCACCTTGGAGTCAATGTGCAGGATGCGGTCTGGCGCGCACAACTCGTCAATGCGGATACGCCGCGTATCAAAGGCATGCTTGACGCGAGCGGCGGTCTCAGTGCGGTTGCAGACGGTGATCATCACCGGCGGCGTCCGCATCCCTGCGGCCTTCCACGCCTTCCACGTCTCGCGCCAGTCGTAGCCAAGCAGATAGTAGGCATTCAGCACCAGGTCGGGCAGCGGCTCGTGAGGCTCTGCGCGGCGGTTCAGGTCGTCTTTGACTTCCGGGTCGTTGTAAATGTGGTACAGGCGAGATTTGTAGGTTTTGGCATCCGGCACGGCGTCGTCGCGCACGACCACGCGGGGCGTCTTCACCAAGCCCGACTCAATGGCGTCGTTTAGCCCGAAATCGCTGACAATCCAGCCAAAGAGGGCTTCTTCCGTGCTCTTCTTGCCAGAAGGGGTAAAGGGCGTGGCCGAAAAGTCGTAGCATTTCAGAATGCCGCGCGAGTGGTGCAGGCGGTCTAGCCCGCCGATCCAGATGGTGGCTTCTTCGGCGCTGTCTTTCAGGTCGCGCTGACGCAGGTATTTGCCCTGCGCCTCCCAGTTGACGCGCCAGGCGTGATGTGCCTCGTCGTTGATGACCAGGATGTTGCGGGCGTTTGCCATCTCGCCCAGCACCTCGCGGGTGTAAGCCTCGTCGCTCTTCACGCCGCGCTTGTCCACGCTCTTGCGCTTCTTCAGTTGCTCCTCGGTCTCCCAGGCCAGGGCGTGCCAGTTGCGCACCAACACGCGCCCCTGGCGGAGTTTATCCAGCAGGGACGGCGGCACAATGTCAAAGGCCTCGTAGTAGTTGCCTTCGGCGGTGAGGTTCAGCACCTCCAGGCGCTTCTTCACCGTCAACCCAGGGGCGATAACCAGCACGTTTTTGGAGAAACGCGCGTCCTGCGGGTTGGCGACCTTGTTCAGGATGTGCCACGCGATCGCCATCGCCATGACGATGGTCTTGCCCGTGCCGGTCGCCATCTTGCAGCATTGGCGGATGAAATCGCCGCCATCGCCGGGAATCTGGATGCCGGTACGCTCGGCCACCGGGGCTTCGGTCAGCCAAATGAGCGTCTCTACCGCTTCCAGTTGGCAGAAGAAGAAACGCCGCCGGGCGAAATTCTCGGGGTCCTGCCAGTGCTCCAGCAGGCGTTTGGTGATGCTGGTAACGCCCGGATAGCCCTTCTCGCGCCAGCGTTTCACGCGCGGGCGAATCTGGTTGACCAGGGGAATCTCTATAAAGATGCCCGGATCGTCGAAGGCCTTGGAACTTTCGGAGGCCACCACATAGCCGGCCGGGCGGCGGCCCTCCGCCAACTCAAACAGCCGCGTCTCGCGGACGTAGCGCCAGTGGTATTTTGGCTCTTCGTAGGGCGAGTTGACGATGAGGCGATCAATGGTGGTCTTGCCCATCACGCCAACTCCATCACCTTCAGGCTCTCAATGCCGCGGTCGTCCACAATCTTGACCGCGATGCGCTTGTGCTCGCCCGCCGCGAAGGGCAGCGACACCGTGCCCCGATAGGCCTCAATCAACTCCTCGTCAATCTCCGCCTTGAGATTACGAGCCAGTTTTGTCCAACCTTCGTTCTCGCCAGCCATCGGGAAGAAGACCTGGCGCGGGTAGAGGCTGCGCCCGTCATAGTCGGTATCCAACATCCACAGGGCGATTTTGTCCTTGCCGCCGGATTCAACGCCGCCGGTTTTGGTATTGTAGTAATCAAAACCACGTACTTCCACCTGGAATTTGCCGTCTTGGGTCTTGCGCACTTCCACATCCGGCTGGCCGATGAGCCAGAAAGAGTCGTTGCCGGCGCGCTTTTTCTTCAGGTCGTCGGTCAGCAGGTCGGCGCTCATCTGCGCCTTGAGCAGGGTGACGCCCGGCCAGTTCGTCTCGTCGATGTCCTTTGCCGCTTCCGGGTCGAACTGGAAAGCGGCGAAGACGATCAGTTTCGGCCTTGGCACCAGCGTCTGGGCTTCCTGGATAGCCTGCTCCACCTGGCGCCGTTCCAGCGGGGCGTGCTCCGGGCCGAACGAGACGACCACACGCATGGGGTCATAGGCCGGGGCTTCTTCGCGCACCGAATCGGCGCCCTCGTCGCTGGGACGGGTTTCGCCCTCAGCGTGCAGGTAGCGGCAACCGGGCAGGGGTTCCAGGCGGCTAAAGCGGATGTATTGCCCGGCCTTGCCGCGGATGCCGGTCTTGAGCAGTTCGTCGCGCCACTCGGCCTGGCGCAGCGTCTCGCCGGAGCGAGCGATGGCCGTACCGCAGGCGTCCCCGCCTGCATACCTCTGCGCGTCCTCGCCTGCATACCCCTCCGCGTCCCCGCCTGCCTGCTGTGGAACGCTGCCCTCTTCCAATTCCAGAGCCTCTGCCACCCCGAGATATGGCCAGTCTTCGGGCTTTGCGCACAATCCTGCCTTCACTGGATTTTGGAGGATGTATTCGAAAATCCTGGCAAAATCCGCCTCGTCCCTGACCAGGTGATCATACGACTCGCGCTGCCAGAACGCCTCGCCTTTTGGGATGGAAAGGCCAGCAGCCTGTGCAATTTTCTGTGCTTCGTGCGCCGTAAACGACTTCCAGGTGTGCAGAATTTGGCTGAGCGTAAAACCTTCGTGCGGCTTGACGAGGGCGTGCACGTGATTAGGCATCACGACAAAAGCATAGAGGGTATAGCGCTCGCCATCGTGGTATCGAAGCGCCTGCGCCACCATGTTGCCGATGCTCGGCTCTTTCAGCCAACATTGGCCATGCCCGGCGTTCAAGTAGGATTCGATTCGGTCAGAAAATAATTCACGGAGGCGCCTGGCATCAGCAGGGGATAGTTCGCCGCCTGCTGCCTTTGCCCGTCGCAGGAGTTCATCTCGTTCGGCTTGGTATGCCTCCAACACTTTCTGCGGCAGGGTATCGGCAAGGCGAAAGGTTACAAAATAAGTGCCATCTTCCACTTTCAGATGGGGAAGGTAGCCGCGGCTATGCCAACCGGAAAGCAGGTGGGAGCGTACCGCAGGTGTCTTCGCCTGGGCCTGCTGCCGAAACGGTTCTGCCTGCCGGCCAGATGATGCCGCTTGCGCTTGCAGCCGAGACGGCTGCGGTACGAGTTCATCCACCGATTTCACCACCGGCGCGGGGACGGCCTCGACGGTGAACGGCCCGCTGACGCGCACGCGCTTGCGGTCTACGAAGGGCTGGTCGTAGAGGGTCTCCTGCGGCGCATGGCGGGCGATAGCGGCATCGATTTCCTTCTGCAGCGCGCGGCGGGCCGCGTGGAAACGATCGAAGGGCGCTCGCGCTGCCTCTGGCCAGTCGGCAGGGAACTCAAAAGGCACTTCCCACTCGACCAGTTGATTGGCCGCCACGACCTGCCCGCTGGGCATGGTGAAGGTCTGCCCGTCGGGGGCGGCAAAATCCACGAAATGCCCCGCGCGCCCGCCGGTGGTGACTTTGAAACGGGGATAGCCCTCACCCCCGGCCCCTTTCCCGGCGGGAGAGGAGTGTTTCAGCGCCGCGTTGAGCTCGGCCAGGGCCGCCTCCACCGCCGGATGTAGCCGGGCATAGATGCCGTCGATCTCCGGGTTGTTGGCGATAGAGCCGAGCGTCACATGCGGCACGGTCTTGTACTTGAAGCCGGAGCCGACACCCTCTTCGGGGTGCGCCAGCTCGTAATAGTCGAAGACGGCGGTCATCAGCCGCTGGCGGGCGAGCGTCAGCGCCACGCGCGAGGTGTCGCACGTGATCCAGCGCCGGCCCCACTGCTCGGCCACGTAGGCGGTGGTGCCGGAGCCGCAGGTGGGGTCAAACACCAGATCGCCGGGGTCGGTGGTCATCAGGAGGCAGCGCTGGATGATTTTTTCGGCAGTCTGAACAACATAGGCTTTGCCACTTGCCCCTTGGGTGTCAACCCATTGATTGGTAATCTCCATAACCGGGTAGTCATCCGCAAAGAAGACGTAGCGTGGTACGGTTTTCAGCCAGTGCACGCGCCCAGCCGCAATGAGTCGAGCCATCCCCTCCGGTGTGGTCTTCCAGCTTGTGGTGGGGTTGGGGTACGCACGGCGGCCATCCAATCGAAACTCGAAGTGGCAGGACTCCGTGTATCCGGACGCCATCAGGTCAATCAGTCCGAAGTATCGCGCAGATTTGGCGTGCTCCGCAGGCACGTTGTTCGCATTCACGACTTCACCCTTAGGCAAGAGCACCAACGAGAACTGCGTATCGGCACCAAAGTCTCTGGGCACATACAGCCGACGGAACTTGACTTTCGCCTTGTCGGCCGCGTACCAGATCAGGTAGTCCGAAATGTTCGGCAGGTGCGCGGCGTTGAGCGGGATCTTCGTCCTGAATGAGATTAGAGACATGAAGTTAGATGCCCCAAACACCTCATCCATCAACTCGCGCACATGGTGGACGTTCTCGTCGCTGATCTGCACGAAGATGCTGCCGCTCTCGGTGAGGAGTTCGCGCGCCAGGAGCAGCCGGTCGCGCAGGTAGGTGAGGTAGGAGTGGATGCCCAGTTCCCAGGTGTCGCGGAAGGCCTTGATCTGCTCTGGCTCGGCGGTCAGGTCTTCGTCATGGCCGTCCTTCACGTCGCGCTTGTTGACGAAGGGCTGGAAGTTCGAGCCGTACTTGATGCCGTAGGGCGGGTCTATGTAAATCATCTGCACCTTGCCGGCCATGCCCTCTTTTTCCAAGAGCGAGTTCATCACCAGCAGCGAGTCGCCGGCGATGAGGCGGTTGGTCCAGCCGTGGGCGTGCTGGTAGAACTCTATGGCCTCGCGGAGCGGCTCTTTGCGCTCCTCTTCGAAGAGGCCCAGCTGAACCGGCTGTCCGGCGCCGTTGCGCTTGCGCACCGCCTCAATGATCGTGCGCGGCTCAATGCGCTCGTGGACGTGCAGGGAGACGGTAGGCACCTCAAAGGAGGTGTGCTCGGCCTTGCCCGCCCAAACCAGTTGCGGGTCCAGGTGCGGGTCGTAGGCGTAGGTTTTCTTCTTCTGCCCGGCATCGGGGTCGGTCTCCGGCGTCACCAGCCCCACGGGCGGGTTGTTGAGCCGCTTCTTATCGCGATGCTCGTAGGATTCAATGCGGCGCCGTTTCGCGGCGGACTTTCCGGTGGCCATCTTCAGGTTCCTCCTCAACTGCCAATCCGGTGCGGGCGGTGTGCCCCTATAGATTAGCAGGCACTTTGTCCTTTGTCAACATGCCCCTTGCCTCGCGCCGCATCCCGTGCTACAATCCCTGTGCATTCGTCCCCTTCGCGGGATTCGTGGACGCATACCCGTACAGGAGGTTCGCCATGTCCGACCCAACGCTGGAATTCCTGCGCTCCGTCGTGGGCGCCGACAACGTCTCGGTAACCCAGGCCGACCGCGAGGCCCACTCGCTGGACGAGTCGCACCACCCGCCCCACCTGCCCGACTACGTCGTCTGGCCCGACAACGAGGAGCAGATTAGCCGCATCCTGGCCTACGCCAACGAGCACCGCATCCCCGTAACCGCCCGTTCCGGCGGGTCGTCGCTGGACGGCAACCCCATCCCCGTGTTCGGGGGCATCGTGCTGTGCTTCTACCGCTGGACGAAAATCCTGGAGGTGCGCCCCGAGGACATGCTCTGCGTCGTCCAGCCGGGCATCGTGTACGACGAACTCAACCGACAACTGGCCCGCTACGGCCTCATGTACCCACCCGCGCCCGCCAGCCACGACGTGGCCACCATCGGCGGGATGGTCAACAACGGCTCCGGCGGGATGCACGCCTTCCGCTACGGCGTTACCCGCGACTACGTGCTGCAACTCCGCGTCGTGCTGGCCGACGGGCGCATCCTGAAGATCGGCTCGCAGGCCGCCAAGACCGCCAGCGGGTACGACCTGGTGCGGCTGTTCGTGGGCAGCGAGGGCACCCTGGGCATCATCACCGAGGTTACGCTGAAACTCCGCGCCATCCCTGAAAAGTCGGCCGCGCTGGCCGTCTTCCCCACGGTGCAGGACGCCGCCCGCGCCGCGTCGCAGATCATCGCCGCGGGCATCGTCCCCGGCGCCATGGAACTCATGGACGCCGAGACCGTCGCCTTCGCCAACCGCTACTGCCACCTGGACCTGCCCGAATCGCCCATGCTGGTCATGGAGTTCCACGGCACGCCCGCCAGCGTGCGCGAGGATGTGGAGATGGTGAAGGAGATCGCCGCCGAGTGCGGGTGCACCCTGTATCGGCCCGCCACCACCGCCGAAGAGCGCGAACAGGTCTGGCAGGCGCGCAGCCAGGCCCACATGGCCGTCAAGGAACTGAACCGCGACTGCGTCGTTACCATCGGCGACATCGTCGTGCCCATCTCCAAGTACCCCGACGCCGTGGCCCAGGCCCACGCGCTGGGCAAGAAGTACGGCATCCGCGTCTGCACCTTCGGCCATGCGGGCGACGGCAACGTGCACACCGACACCATCGCCCGCCGCGACGTCCCCGGCGAGCCGGAGCGCGCCCACCAGGTCCACGCCGAACTCATCCGCTGGGCGCTGAGCGTGGGCGGCACGTGCACCGGCGAGCACGGCATCGGGCTGGGCAAGCGCGAGTTCCTGGAACTGGAGCACGGGCCTGCGGTGGCGGTCATGCGCGAGATCAAGCGCCTGTTTGACCCCAACGGCATCCTCAATCCGGGGAAAATCTTTCTGGATTGAGGGCCGGACATTCGCGTGTTCCACACCATGACGGCGGAAGATCGCGCGCTGGGCGTAGAACTGCAAGGGCTACTCCTGCGCGGCGGCGCGGCGCTGGTGGGATTCGCCGACCTCGCCGAGATTCCCCCAGAGGCCCGGCAGGGATTCCCCCGCGCCCTTTCCATCGCGGTCGCGCTGGACCCCGCCGTCGTGGCCGGAATCCGCCGCGGCCCCACCCGCGAGTACCTGGCCGAGTACCATCGGGCGAACGCGCTCCTGGGCAACCTGGCGCAAGCGGCTGCCGACGCGCTGCGCGCCCGCGGATTCCGGGCGGCGTTCGGCGCGGCCACCGTGGCGGGCGTGGAGTTCGGCCAGTACGACACGCCCCTGCCCCACAAGACCGTCGCCACCCGTGCCGGCCTGGGCTGGATCGGCCGCTGCGCGCTCCTCATCACCGAACGCTACGGCTCGGCGGTGCGGCTCATCACCGTGCTCACCGACGCGCCGCTGGCGACATCCGCGCCGGTGAACGAGGGCCGCTGTGGCTCCTGCCGGGCCTGCGTGGACGCCTGTCCCGGGCGCGCCGTCGCGGGGCAGGCGTGGAGCGCGGGCACGCCCCGCGAGGCGCTGGTGGACCCCGACGCCTGCTACCGCACCACGCGGCAGTTCGCCCCGGCCATCGGCGTGGAGCCGAGCATCGGCATCTGCGGCGCGTGCATCGCCGCCTGCCCGTGGACGCAGCAATACGTCCAGCAAGGGTGAGGGTGCGCGGGGCCGAGGCTTGACCCCGCCCTACCAGATCGCCTTGCTCCGCACGTCCTCGGCGATCATCGCCATGAACTCGTCCACCGGCTTCGCCTTCAGGTCCTCGCCCGTGCGCTTGCGGACGGCCACCGCGCCCGCTTCCATCTCGCGGTCGCCGATAATCAACATGTAGGGCACCTTCTCCAACTGCGCTTTGCGAATCTTGTTGTTCATGCGCTCGCTGGAGTCGTCCACCTGCACGCGATAGCCCGCGTCCTTCAGGCGCTGCGCCACGCTGTGCGCGTAGGCCACATGCCGGTCGGCGATGGGGATGAGCACCGCCTGCACCGGCGCGAGCCACACCGGAAACGCCCCCGCGTACTGCTCCACCAGACCCGCCACGAACCGCTCCATGGAGCCGAGCACCGTGCGGTGCACCATGACCGGGCGATGGGGCTGGCCGTCCTCGCCCACGTAGGTCAGGTCAAACCGTTCCGGGAAGTTGAAGTCCACCTGGATGGTCGGCCCCTGCCATGCGCGGCCCAGGGCATCCTTCATCTTGATGTCAATGGCCGGCCCGTAGAACTTGGCCTCGCCCTCCATCCGCGTGAACCCCAGCCTCTCGCGTTCCAGCGCGCGCAGCAGCGCTTGCTCGGCCAGAATCCAGTTTTCGTCCGACCCGACGTATTTGGCCTTGTTCTGCGGGTCGCGCACCGAGAGTTCAACCACATACTCATCGTAGCCGAACGTCTTGAGCATGAACTGGGCCAGGTTGATCACGCCGACGATCTCGTCCTCCAGTTGGTCCGGGCGGCAGAAGATGTGCGCATCGTCCTGCGTGAACCCGCGCACGCGCAGCATCCCGTGCAGCACGCCCGACCGCTCGTAGCGGTACACCGTGCCCAACTCGCCCCAGCGCAGCGGCAAGTCGCGGTAGGAGCGCGTCTGCGTCTTGTAGATGAGGACCGCGAACGGGCAGTTCATCGGCTTGAGCAGGTACTCCTGGCCCTCAATGTCCATGGGCGAGTACATGTTGTCGCGGTAGAAATCCCAGTGGCCGCTGATTTTCCACAGGTCCACGCGCCCGATGTGGGGCGTGTACAGGATTTCGTAGCCGCGGCGGAAGTGCTCCTCGCGCCAGAACTGCTCAATGATGCTGCGAATGCGCGCGCCCTTGGGGTGCCAGTAGGCCAGGCCCGCCCCGCCGATCTCGTGGAAACTGTACAGGTCCAGTTGCTTGCCCAGTTTGCGGTGATCGCGCCGCTCAATCTCGGCCAGTTTGGCCAGATAGGCGTCCAACTCCTCTTTGGTCGGCCAGGCCGTGCCGTAGATGCGCTGGAGCATGGGGCGCTTCTCGTCGCCGCGCCAGTAGGCCCCCGCCACGCTCAGCAGTTTGACCCCATCGGGGTTGATCTGGCCGGTGCTGGCCACGTGCGGCCCCGCGCACAGGTCCGTGAACCCGTCGTGCGTGTAGGTGGAGATGACCGCGTCTTCGGGCAGTTCGCGGATGATCTCCAGTTTGTACGGCTGGTCGGCGAACATGGCCTCGGCCTCGCTGCGGCTGACGACGCGGCGCACGAAGGGATAATCGGCGCGGATGGCCTCGCGCATGCGCGCCTCAATCTGCTCCAGGTCCTCCGGAGTCAGCGGCCTGGGCAGGTCAAAATCGTAGTAGAAGCCATCTTCAATGGCGGGGCCGATGGCCAGTTTCGCGCCTGGAATCAGGTCCATCACGGCCTGGGCCATGACGTGCGACGCCGAGTGGCGCATGCGATCCAGTTCGCTGTGCTCGTCCATGTGCTCGTCTTCCATCTGTCTCCTCCTTGCTTTCAGCCTTTAGCAGTCAGCAATCAGCAATTAGCAATCAGCAATCGGCCTTCACCCCGGCTTTGCTGACGGCTGATTGCCGAGGGCTGACGGCTTGCAAACAAACAAAAACCCCCGCCCAAGGGGCGAGGGGTCGTCTCGCGGTTCCACCCAAGGTTGAGAGCGTGCGCTCCCATCTCATTGCGCCGATAACGGGGGCGTCCCGGGCGGCCTTACTGGCAGCGTTGCGTTCAGGCGCCGGCTCGCAGGGGGTTTTCCCTCGGCCCGTAGCGAAGGGGGCTTCCAGTCAGCGACCCCCTCTCCCTGACGCCCGGCATCCGGGTACTCGTCCTGGTCATCGCCTGTAGGCTATTCGGTTGCAAGAAGTGTACCACGGGTTGCGGATCGTGTCAAAAATCGGAGGCGGCGGGCGCAACCGCGAATCCACGCGAATTGGGGAACGTGCGACGCACCTCGGAGGTGCGTCGCACGTTGGATCCACGCGAAGGGGGTTGGGGTGAGGTGCCCGCCCGCCCGCTCCGCCCGACGCTGAAGCATCGGGCTCAACGCGCAAAGCCCCAAAGGGGCTTCGTTCCTTCAGCGCGGGGGTTCAGCCCCGCGCGTGTGGACACCCGCGCGCTCCCGATTTTCGCGGCTTTCGCGCCCTTTCGCGTCCTTCGCGATCCGAATGCCCCCACCGCGGGGGTTCAGCCCCGCGCGTGTGGACATCCGCGCGCTCCCGATTTTCGCGGCT
>Ga0067045_1027565_pt1 | contig 90206 bp, 75 predicted proteins | sample TerdegcTABiofilm_FD_59184 | JGI IMG/M metagenome (GOLD analysis project Ga0067045, IMG submission 59184) | Combined Assembly of (Gp0054472, Gp0054536) Wastewater bioreactor microbial communities from Singapore -Terephthalate degrading...
GCTTTCGGCAATGTGGTTGGAGCCATTATAACACAGGGGATATCTGCTTTCGCCAAATCCCGGTAGAGGCCATATCCGGTTGGCCCTGCTTTTGTGGACATCGATTCCAATGTGGATTACAGTATTCATCTAGTGACCTCCATTTGCATGCGGTAGCCGCATACGTTTAGTTTGCTTTTCCCAGTATGCATTGTGAATCCACGATTTGCAAACCGGGGGTCACTTCATATTGTCTAAGTACGTTGATTCTCACTCTCACCTACACTAAACTGAACTTACCATGTGATGCGAAGCTGAACATGCGTGACGCATGTTCTGAACTCTTACAAAGCACATCCAGGATTCGTGACAAATGAATAAAGGGGAGTGTGTATGTTAAAAGGAATACCTGAGATTATTTCACCGGATCTATTGAAAATACTCGATGAGATGGGACACGGTGATGACCTTGTGATCGGGGACTCGAACTATCCGGCGGCGAGCAATGCACAACGCCTGGTGCGCGCTGATGGTCATGGTGTTCCGGAAATCCTGGATGCCATTCTTAGTCTCTTTCCGCTCGACACCTTCGTCGCCGAACCTGTAACGCTCATGCGGGTCGTACCGGGCGATCCTACTGTGCCTGAAGTGCAAGACCGCATTCGTGCTGTCGTGCGCAAGTATGATCCTCGCGGCGATGCGGCGATCGGCCTGGTTCCGCGCTTCGAATTCTACGAGAAAGCAAAACAGGCGTATGCAATCGTCGCAACCACCGAACACGGCGCCTATGGCTGCATGATCATCAAGAAAGGCGTGATTCACTAATCAGCAGTCGGCGCTTGTCTCAAGCTCTTCAAAAGGCTAGGCTTATACGCATGAAGAGATCATCGGCGAGAGGTACAAGAAACTCAAACAAGACCTCGAACGGCCAGAAAAAAACGCGACGCACCTCGAAATTGCCCTTTGCGGGCGTCTCTATAGAGACCGCAGGCCTCCCGCCGGGCTCGCCTCGGTATATCGGCGATGTCGAGCCGACACTTGCGACCTATTCGCTGTATTCCTACGACGAGAATTCCGCAGTCATGAAAATCCCCGGCGACCTCAGTGAGCTTCTTGCCCTCATCGATCCAGATATCGTGAATTGGATCAACATCAATGGACTTTCGGGCGGCACGGTGGAGAAACTCTGCGGTATGTTGGGTATCCATCCGCTGGTCATCGAGGATATTCTCGGTACGGAGCACAGGCCAAAGCTCGAAAATTATGATGACTACCTTTTTCTCATTACCAAAATGCTCATCATGCACGAGGACGGCTCGATTGAGTACGAACAGATAAGTTTTATCCTGAAAGGCAAGATTCTCATCTCATTTCAGGAGCGCCCAGGCGACTGTTTCAAGAATGTCCGCGACAGGATTATTGCAGGGGTGGGCCGACTGCGAAAAATGGGTGCGGATTATCTTCTCTATGCCCTCCTCGACACCATCGTGGACAATTATTTCGTGGTGCTGGAGCTGCTTGGCGATCGTCTCGAGGCTTTTGAGGATTCGGCGCTTATTGAGGATGATGGAAACCTGCTCCATGAGCTGCAGGAGCTAAAGCGTGAACTCGCAAAAATGAGACGAGTGATCTGGCCGGTTCGTGATTCTATCGGCGCACTTGCCCGGAGCGAATCGATCCAGATGGATGCTTCGTTATCTCCGTATCTCAGAGATCTGTACGAGAACACTGTCCAGGCGATCGAGGCTCTCGAATCGTACCGCGAGCATGTTTCATCGATCATCGAGCTTCATTTGAGCGAGATCAACACGAACATGTCGAGAGTCATGAAAATTCTCACGATTCTCTCCGCGATCTTCATACCGATAACATTTATCGCGGGGGTGTACGGTATGAATTTTGCGCACATGCCCGAACTTGAGACGACGTGGGGATACCCTGCGGTGCTGGGGTTGATGGCGGCCGTGGTTATCGCGGAGTTGATCTATTTCAAGAATAAAAAATGGATCTAGGTTATATAACTGAGAAAAGCCTGACAAACATCACATGACTTCCTGTATGAACGAGCCTCTTCCGCATGCGCCTTTTCTTTTCGTAAATGATGCTCTCAGCGCATTACCCCATCGATTGCTTAAATTTCTGTAGGCACTCCACCACAAGCGCGTGATCCTCTTCCTGAGGCAGCCCGGATACCGAGACACAGGCGACAAGGCCGCAACCTCGGACCCTGATGGGGAATGCGCCTCCGTGCGGACTATATTCCATCGGACTCACGTAGAATTTATTATCGATGGTCGTCTCCGCGAGGGCGAGACTGATGCCGACCGCAAATGATGCCTTGCCGAAGCGAAATACTACATTTGACTTGCGGCGTATCCATTCGTCATTGTCGGGAACGGCCCCATCGAGGGCAGCGTGAAAAAGGATCTGAGCCGGACGCCGAATGTCGATGGCGATGTGCGCTTGACGCTTTTTTGCTTCGTCGACAATGAGGCATCCGAGCACCCATGCGTCGTCTTCCGTGAAATGGTCGAGTACGAGCTCTTTTTCTTGCTGAGCGATTCGATCGAGCAGTTCCTTCGTCGGTACCATACATTCCTCCTAACTTTCATTGTAGAGTATCAAGCAAATCATCTCAACGGCGATTGATCGTATGTAGTATTCTACGAGCCCTACGAGAGAGCCCTACGAGGAAGCCTTACGAAGAATCATGCCTTAGTTTCTCGGGCCTCGGGCACGATATGTAGGCCCGAATTCAATCAGTCCGTTTTTGGCAACACGTTCCCGCACGAGGATATACCGAATATTGCACCATGTTTTGTTCGTCGAGTAAACGCACCTGAGCTTGCATCAAGCTGGATGAGACCTTAATATGGACAGTCTCTGTTACTGTTCACCTAATTTCAACATTTTTCAAAAAACATTTGACAAATGAGAAAAACCGTTCAATAATATTTTTACTTGTTGCAAACGTTTTCTGAAAACGTTTGCATGATTTCAATTTTGGTTATAAGGGCTGAGTTTCAGTCCATAGTCTTATATTTTTAGGAGGTTATCATGAAAAAATCTTTATTAGTATTAATGACCTTAGTGCTTGCAACAGTCATCATCACAGATGTCACTGCTCAGGCACAAAAACGTTACAAATTTATGGTGATTACTCACGCAACAGCAGTCCCCTTCTTTGTTCCAGTAAGAAAAGGGGCTGAGGATGCAGGAAAACTCATTGGCGCAGATGTTGTGTATACCGGGCCTAGTGGCTTTGATATTCAACAGCAGGTGGAATTTGTAAAATCTGCGATCGCTCAAAAGGTTGATGGTATCGCGATGACAATGCCGGATGCAAACGCTTTTAACGCAGTGGTAAAAGAAGCTATGTCTAAAGGCATTCCTGTTATCGCCATAAATGCTGACGCGCCAGCGAGCGGAAGGCTCGCTTATATAGGGCAGGGCAATTATGAAGCAGGCCGTTCAATGGGGTTACAAATTGTAAAATTGCTGCCAAATGGTGGAGATGTCCTTCTCACTATTCACACCGCCGGAGCGGAAAATCTGGAAGATCGCATTCGTGGAATAAAAGATGTCCTCGATGCACAGAATGGAAAATTCAAATATAGAGTTGTAGCCACAGGGACTGATATGGTTCGAGCAGTTTCTCTAATCTCTAGTGCTCTGCAGGCAAATCCTAATGTAAAGGGTATGTTTGGTGTAGAAGAGGTGACAGGAAGCGCTATCGCACAGATTATTGAGAGAGATCATCTCAAAGGCAAAGTTATGGCTGGTGGTTTTGATTTAGTTGCTGACGAGCTCAATGCCATTCAGAAAGGGAACATGCAATTTACTATTGATCAGCAGCCATACTTACAAGGATTCCAAGGTGTAATGGAATTATATCTCCTTAAAAAATATAATCTTACTCCATGCGATATTAATACTGGAATCGCGCCTGTTACGGCAGACAATGTTGATGAAGTAATCAAATTAGCAGCACAAGGATACCGTTAATAGCAAAATTGATTGGGGGCGGTGTTCAAATGCATCGCCCCTTTTATGTAGTAAGGAGAATTCCATTGTCAGATTTGCTTACAGTAGATAATATTACAAAACATTTTGGCAACACACATGCCCTTAAAGGGGTTTCTTTCAATTTTAAGAAAGGGAAAATCATTGGTTTGGCTGGTGAAAATGGAGCAGGGAAGTCCACTCTTATCAGGATACTGTGCGGTGCTAGCTTTCCTGATTCGGGAGAAATGCACTATGACGGGGAAATATACAAGCCCCACAATGTAGCCGATTCTGAATCAAAGGGAATAAGCGTTTTTCACCAGGAAATTCCTATTTGTCCCCACCTTTCTATTGCAGCAAATGTATTTTTAGGCCCAAAGATCCCTCTGAACCATGGTAGGCCAGACTGGAAATGGATGAATGAACAATGTGTAGCCTTATACAGAAAATTTCTCAATGAAGATATCAATCCAGCTATTGCAATTGGAAAGTGCTCGGCAGCAGAACAACAGTTTGCACTTCTCGTCAGGGTGCTTTCGCGCAATGCAAGGCTTATCATTTTGGATGAACCGACGACGGCGCTATCAGCACCAGAAGTCTTACGGCTTTTTGACTCTATCCGAAGACTGAAAGAAGAACAGCAGATCACTTTCATCTTTGTAAGTCATCTACTCGATGAACTTATGGAACTTTCTGATGAGATTTTTGTCCTTCGGGATGGAGAAAATGTTGGACATCTGAACAAGGAAGCATTTTCTGCAAAAGAGCTATCAATGCTAATTGCAGGACGATCTTTAAGTGCGCAAACTTGTGTGATAAAAAATTCCTCCAAGACCGATATAAGTCTGGAAGTAAAATCAATATCATTGTCTGGATACTATAATGATATTTCTTTTTCGGTTCATAAAGGTGAAGTCTTCGGAATTGCCGGTCTCCAGGGGTCAGGACGTTCCGAACTTATCTCGAGTCTATTTGGGTTCCCTCCACCTAATACGGGTTCCATTTTTATTCATGGTAAGGAGGTGAGTAGGCTTACTGTTGAGCAAGCAATGGAATTGGGCCTAGGGTATCTGCCAGAGGATAGAAAGAGTAAAGGCATTTTCCCTGACATGAATATTGCAATAAATATCGGCATTGCCAAACTTGCAAGAACCCTGAATAGGTTAGCCTATAACGAGAAAGATTATTTCGCTCAGGCTAAGGATATGGCAAATCGGCTTTCAATAAAAATTTCTGATCCAAGGAATTCTATTTCTTCTTTAAGTGGTGGAAATCAGCAAAAAGCCATGCTTGCACGCTGGCTTATACTCTCACCATCGATACTTCTACTAAATGAACCAACGAGAGGGGTGGATGTCGGAGCAAAAAGTGAGATCACCGATATTATCTCTACAAAATCTGCAGAAGGATATACCATCATTATTGCCTCTTCAGAGATGGATGAGCTTTTAATGTTGTGTGACCGAATCTTAGTATTGAATCGGGGAGAAATGAGAGCAATCCTTGAAAGGGATTCTCTTACAAAAGAAAATCTTTTCTTTTTCGCAATGAGTTAATAAAAGAAAAGGGAACAAGTCATGGACAATGTAGAAAACAAGCAATGGAAAAAATCTTCCAGCATTATCATAAATCGCGATATTGGTGTGGTAATCGCGGCGGGGCTTATTGCGGTATTTTTTAGTATTACCTCACCAGTATTTTTAACACCATATAATTTTTTCAATCTTTTGAGACAAACAGCACAGCTGGGAATCATTGCAATGGCGATGACGATGTTGATTATTTCAGGTGAAATTGATCTTTCCGTAGGGGCAATTTATGCGGTTACTGGTGTTGTGACAGGAATTTTGATAAAAAATCTGAATACAAATATTTGGCTTGCAGCCCTCATTGGTTTTCTTGTGGCCTTAGTACTTGGGGTTGTCAATGGCACTTTAATTTCAGTAACAAAAATAAATGCTTTCATTGGAACATTGTCGACAATGATGATATTTAGAGGAATAGCTATGGTTCTTTCTCAGGGCCAACCCATCTCATTTTTACAAGAGTCTCTGTTCTTTGACATTTTTGGAAGAGCAGAATTGGCCGGGAATATCCCCGTACAAGTTTTTTGGCTTATAGGCTGGGGATTATTCACATTTTATTTACTCCATAAAACAGCGTTTGGTGTAAAAGTTTTCGCAACAGGAGACAATAAACTTGCAGCAGATCTTGCCGGTATAAAAACAACTCGTATAAAGAGAATCTGTTTTTTGCTCACAGCTGCTGCAGCAGGCTTGTCTGCACTGATATCTCTCGCTTTTTTGAAAACAATAACACCAACACAGGGAGATGGTATTGAACTGGAGGCGATTGCAGCTGGCGTCATCGGAGGAACTTCGATGTCAGGCGGTGTAGGGAGTATTTTAGGGACTTTTATAGGTACATTTATCATGGTCGAGGTCCGAACTGGGCTTGTGCTATTAGGAACGGATGCTTATGTGCAGGATGCTTTTGTGGGGCTTGTTATAGCTCTGGCGGTAATAATCAATGTGAGATTCAGTTCAAAAAACCGTTTGTGAGCGATAATGTCAATATTGCTTTGAAACTTCTGCTCCTCGGCATTTCGCCATATCTGCAGCAGGTGATCAAAGGTATCATCATTGTGGGAGCGGTCGTGTTCGACATGCGTAAAAATGCGCGGCAGAAGTGAAAGAGGAGATCCATATGCTAGAGTCGGAGCGATTTGCACTGAATCGCATCGCGGCGCCGGGGTTAGGGCTGGCGGAGTTCTTCGACGTGGCGAAGCAGGTAGGGATGAGCTCGGTAGAGCTTCGAAATGACATCCGGGATGGCTCGGTCACCGATGGCCTTACAGGAGCTGAGGTGCGTCACCTCGCAAAGGCGGCCGGCGTGCGCATCATCTCGATCAATGCACTGCAGCAGTTCAATCTGCCGAGTGCGCGGACAAAGGCTCTAGACGAGCTGAAAAGACTGCTTGCGCTCTGCAAGGAAATCGAATGCCCCGCCCTGGTGCTCTGTCCGAACAACAGGCCGGAGGACGTCCGGACGCCGGAACAGAAATACCGCGACACGGTGGAGGCTCTGAAGACTTACGCTCCGCTGTTTTCGGCAGAGGGAATACTCGGCTACATTGAGCCGCTGGGCTTCGGCATCTCTTCGCTTTCTTCCGCGGAAACGGCGCTCAAGGCCATCGGCGAAAGCGGTGCTTCGTGCTATCGTGTACTCATCGACACGTTCCACAGCTACCTCGGCCCCGACAAGCCCGACCTGTTCGACGATCCTGCCGTCATCGGCACGATAGGGCTCGTCCACATTTCGGGGGTGGAGGCTACGATAGCAAAATCCGCATTTGCGGATGCGCACCGGGTCCTGCCTGGCGCTCAAGATGTGATGCAGAGCGCCACCCTCATGGCCCGACTCGAAAAGGGAGGCTATCGGGGACTATACTCTTTCGAACCGTTCTCGCCCGAAGTTCAGTCCATGGGGAAAAAAGAACTCGAAGAGGCGCTTCGCGCGAGCATGCATTTTCTCGCCGAGGTGTGAGCAAGGCGGGGTGCTGTCGTCGAGGCAGTTGAGCGCTGCACGGTAGCCGCGTGCCGCCGTGTCGGCACAAGAGCATTGTACAGGAAGGAGATACACAGTATGGCCAATAAAATCAACGTTGGAGTTATTGGGGCGGGGCGAATCGGCAAGATTCACATTTCGAATATCGTGTATTACATGCCGGAGGCTCGGGTAAAAACCGTCGCGGACGCAAACCTCACGCCGGAGATCGAGGGCTGGGCCAGGGACTTGGGCATCCCCAATGTCAGCAAAAACGCCGAGGATATTCTGCGCGACCCCGAGATCTCCGTGGTGCTGATCTGTTCTTCCACGGACACGCACGCCGATTACATCATCAAGGCGGCACAGGCTGGTAAGCACATATTCTGCGAAAAACCGGTGGATCTCACGGTCGAGAAGGTCAATGCTGCCCTCGCCGCGGTCAAGAAGGCCGGAGTGCGGCTACAGATCGGCTTCAACCGCCGCTTCGACCACAACTTCGCGCATATAAGGGAGCTGGCAAAATCAGGGGCAGTTGGGCAGATTCAGCTTGTAAAGATAACCTCGCGCGACCCTGCGCCCCCTCCTCCAGCCTATGTCAAGGTCTCGGGCGGCATTTTTCTCGACATGACCATCCACGATTTCGACATGGCTCGGTTCCAGGCCGGCAGCGAAGTGGAGGAGGTGTATGCGGTGGGGGCAGTGCTCGTCGACCCCGAGATCGGCGCAGCCGGCGATGTCGATACCGCCATCGTGACGCTTACATTTGCGAACGGGGCACTCGGCGTCATCGACAATTCGCGCAAGGCAGTATATGGCTACGACCAACGGGTCGAGGTGTTCGGTTCCGGCGGAGCGCTGGCTGCCGAAAACGATGTCCCGTCGCAGGTTCGCCTAAGCGATGCAAACGGCGTCCATGCCGACAAGCCTCTCTATTTCTTCCTCGAGCGCTACAGAGAGGCCTTTGTCTCCGAGATGAAGGCCTTCTTTGAGACGATCAAGACAGGCACCGAGACGCCGGTTACGGGTTATGACGGCCTTATGGACCTGGCCATCGGACTTGCAGCGAAAAAATCGCTCGCGGAGCATCGTCCCGTCAAAGTGTCGGAAGTGCTGTAAACAAGAAAGAGGTCACTATGGAAACCATTCGATTGACCGTCGGTCAGGCCATTGTAAAATTTCTCGATAATCAATTTGTGGAATTTGACGGAAAAGTCGAAAAATTTGTCGGTGGTGTCGTCGGAATCTTTGGACACGGCGTCGTCGTCGGGCTTGGAGAGGCGCTCGCCGCTCCCGGCCATGGTCTAACGTTCATCCAGGCAAAAAACGAGCAAGGAGCCGGCCACATCGCCATAGGCTATGCGAAGCAGAACAATCGCCGAAGGATCATGGCGGTCACAAGTTCGATCGGCCCGGGCGCGCTCAACATGGCGACAGCAGCCGGAACCGCAACGGTCAATCACATACCCGTGCTCTTTCTTCCAGGCGACGTATTCGCCGATCGCCAGCCCGATCCGGTCCTTCAGCAACTCGAAGTACCGCACGACTACACCATCAGTGCCAACGACGCCTTTCGCCCTCTGAGCCGGTATTTCGATCGGATCACAAGGCCGGAGCAGGTCATGACGGCCTTTCTTCACGCCATGAGCGTTCTCACAGACCCCGCACAGGGCGGTGCAGTGACGATCGCGCTCCCCCAGGATGTCCAGGGCGAAGCGTACGACTACCCCGTGGAATTCTTCGACCAGCGCATCCACCACATCGAACGCAGGCCTCCGACGAGCGCTCAAATCGAGCGCCTCACTGGTCTTCTGAAAGAGGCGAAAAGACCTTTCATTATCTGTGGGGGCGGAGTCCGCTACTCCGAGGCAGGCCGCGCGCTTGCCGATTTCTGCAGGAAATTCAGTATTCCTTTCGGAGAGACGCAAGCCGGCAAGGGCACTGTGTTTTGGGACCATCCCTGCAACTTGTCCGGCATCGGGGTGACGGGGAGCCTTGCCGCGAATCGCCTCGCAAAAGAGGCAGATCTTGTGATCGGCGTCGGCACGAGGTTCGGAGACTTCACCACCTGTTCGAAGTGGCTCTTCCAAAATCCCAGCGTCAAGTTCGTCTCGATCAATGTCGCGCCTTTCGATGCCTATAAAATGAATGCCGAGCCCATCATCGCCGACGCGAAGCTCACACTCACCGCGGTTTCCCGCGCGCTTGGCGCCTCGGACTACAAGGCCGGCTGGGGCGACGAAATCGCAGAAGCCCGAGCAGCGTGGGCCCGTGAAGTCGATTCGCTCTACAGCCAGGAAGACCCTGCTGGCCTCAGCCAGATCCGCGTCATCGGAGAGCTCAATGAGGTACTGCTGCCGAAGAATGCCGTGGTCGTTTCCGGCTCGGGGTCCATTCCGAGCGACATGCAGAGGACCTGGCGCACGCGCACGCCCGGCACCTACCACATGGAGTACGGCTTTTCGTGCATGGGCTATGAAATCGCCGCCACGCTCGGCTGCAAACTGGCGATGCCCGAACGCGAGTGCGTCGCCATCGTGGGAGACGGAGCATACACCATGCTCCATACCGAACTGCTCACCGCTGTGCAGGAAGGCAAAAAAATCATCGTGGTGGTCTGCGACAACTCGGGATTCCAGTGCATCGACAATCTACAGCACAGCCAGGGCATCGCACACTTCGCAAACGAGTGGCGCGCCAGGGACCCCGAGACCGGTCTTTTGGCAGGTGACCAGATACCCGTCGATTTTGCCAAAAATGCGGAAAGCTGGGGGGCCCTCGGGCTTAGAGCCTCTACCGTGGAAGAATTCAGAAAAGCCGTCCGCCGCGCCCTGCGCGCGAAAAGACCGGTCGTCATCCACGCCCGCGTGTCGCCCAAGTCCATGACGCATGGCTACGAATCTTGGTGGCGCGTCGGTACTGCTGAAGTGTCGGCCAACCCGGAAGTCGTCCAAGCTGCACGCGAGATGAAAGACGAACTCAAAAAGGCTCGCAAATTCTGAGGAGATTCATATGGACAAGAAGATCAGATTGGCCATTGCCCCAATTGGCTGGACCAACGACGACATGCCGGAGCTCGGAGGGGAGATTCCCTTCGAGCAGTGTGTGTCGGAGATGGCCCTTGCGGGATATGAAGGCAGCGAGGTCGGCAACAAATATCCGCGCGACCCGGAACAGCTCAACAAGGCATTGGCGCTGCGCGGGCTTACGATCTGTAATGCCTGGTTCTCATCCTTCTTGACGACAAAACCGCTCGAAGAAGTCGAGCGCGAGTTTGTAGAACAGTGCAATTTTCTGTACGCAGTGGGCGCGCGGGTGATCGGCGCAGCCGAGCAGGGCAATTCCATACAAGGAAAGCCGCTGCCCGTATTCGACGCAAAGCCCCGTTTCACCGACGACGAGTGGAAACGCGTCACCGACGGGCTTAACCACCTCGGCGCCATCGCACAGCAAAAGGGCATGCAGCTCACATATCACCACCATATGGGCACCGGTGTTCAGACTAGCGAAGAAATCGACCGCTTGATGGAGATGACCGACCCCGAGCTCGTCGGGCTCTTGTACGACACGGGGCACCTCGTGTTTTCCGGAGAGGATCATCTGGCAGTCCTGAAAAAATACGTGAAGCGCATCAAACATGTACACCTCAAAAACGTAGGCTTCGATGTACTCGAAAAGGCCAAACGCGAAAAATGGAGCTTTCTGCAGGCAGTCCGCAACGGTACATTTACGGTGCCGGGGGACGGAGGTCTGGATTTCGTCCCCGTCTTCGAAACGCTGAAAAGCGCGGGCTACACGGGGTGGTGGGTGGTCGAAGCCGAGCAGGACCCAGCCAAGGCCAACCCGCTGGAATATGCACTGATTGCGCGCCGCTATATCAGGGAAAAAGCGGGGATTTGAGGTGCACAGCGCCCCACGTGGGGCGGCCTCCAAGCACTAGGCCGCCCAAAGGGTGGCTTTTTTTGACCCTTTCGGGTTTTCATGGTATACTAATGCAATATGCCAAGAGATCCTGAACTTATGCGGACGTGCATCGCCGAGATGGCCAAGGCCCTTGAAGGTTCCGACGCAGCGCTCATCGAACAGTTTTTCTATCAACTTTTTACTGCTGCCGAGGCAGACGAAATGGCAAAGCGCTGGGCGCTCGTCAAGGAGCTCGCACACGGCACGCCTCAGCGCAAAATCGCCACACAGCTGGGACTGTCGCTCTGTAAAATCACCCGTGGCTCGAAAGAGCTGAAAAAACCAGGCTCGGCCTTCCGTCAGCTGCTCGACAAACTCCAGTCGTCACCTGTAACATAATAGCATGGAAATTCCGCTCAGGCTCGTCAGCCGCAAAGACGGTTCTCTTTTCTACGGTGTCCCGCTCTCTTTCAAGATCATGATGGGCGGTATGTTCGCATTAATAGCAATCGCAATCATATCGGTGGAATTCCAGACGAGCCTTCTGGGCTGGATCGCCGTGGCCCTTCTCTTGCTGGGCTTTGTCTATAAAGAAGACTGGCTCTTCGATGTGTCGAGCAAGACAATACATGGCGATGTAGGTTTTTATCCCCTGCTCAATAAAACCAACCTTATGTTCGAAGAAGTGGCCTACATTCAGCTTGCGGCCTTTTCCAAAGGCACTATCCCCGGCAGCGAGGAAGAAAAATCTTCCAACCGCGAAGCATTCGACGAAATGCGAGGCAACGCCTCACAGCGTGAAAAAAGCGGACTGAAGGGCGGCTTCGAGGTATTTCGAAGGAAAAAACTATATATCGCGCTCTTGATCATCACAAAAAACGAAGAGCACTACCTGCTCGACATGGTTCCCGCGCGCCGGGCCTCGCGCCTTTCGAACGCGGGTCGGGCCCTCGCAGCGCTTATCGGCTGCTCATTTTTCGAAAACCTGCCGGAGTGATGGCTTCGTTCTTAAAGGAAATCACTATGTCATATGCAACAACAATAACCGACCTCATCGGCAACACTCCCCTCGTTCAGATACGATCCCCGGGATCCGCACCGGGAGTCACTCTCCTGGCGAAACTCGAATCCTTCAATCCCTTTTCGAGCGTCAAAGACAGAATCGGCCTCGCGATGATCGAAGACGCAGAGCGCCGAGGCATGCTCAAACCGGGCAGCAGCATCATCGTCGAACCCACCTCGGGCAACACGGGTATAGCCCTCGCCGCCGTGGCTGCAGCAAAAGGCTACCGCATCATCCTCACTATGCCCGACACGATGAGTATCGAGAGGCGCAAGCTCCTTGCGGCCTACGGTGCCGAGCTCATCCTCACCGAGGGCGCCAAGGGGATGAAGGGGGCGATCGCCAAAGCAGAAGAAATCGCTGCGAGCACGCCCGGGGCTTTCGTTCCCATGCAGTTCAACAACCCCGCAAACCCAAGGGTGCACCGCGAGACGACTGCAGAAGAAATTTGGCGCGACACTGACGGGAGGGTGGACATCGTCGTGGCGGGCGTGGGCACAGGCGGCACGATTACCGGCATCGCTTCGGCCCTCAAACCGAGGAAGTCCTCTTTTCTGGCCATAGCGGTGGAGCCGGACGCCTCGCCCGTGCTCTCGGGCGGCCAGCCGGGGCCCCACAAGATTCAAGGTATAGGCGCGGGATTCGTGCCCGCCGTCTACGACGCGTCCCTCATCGACGAGATCATCCGCGTCAACCACGAAAACGCAGGTACAACCGCGCGCGAGCTCGCAAAGAAAGAAGGGATACTGGTCGGCATATCATCGGGTGCGGCCCTCTGGGCTGCCCGCCTGGTGGCTTCCCGCCCCTCCAGCGCCGGAAAAACCATCGTCGTCATTCTTCCGGATACAGGCGAGCGCTATCTGTCGACCTGGCTCTTCGAAGAGGGCGGAGAGGCGAACATCTAAGCATTCCCCCTCGGGGTCGCCGGAAGGCTGGCCCGGGACTCTTGCCTTTTAAATCAGCTGCTCGCTCAGCAGGACTAACTGGGCGGAGAGGCGAACATCTAAGCATTCCCCCTCGGGGTCGCCGGAAGGCCGGCCCGGGACTACCTTCCTGCCAACAAAGCCGGGCGAAGTCTTACCCAGGACCCATAGTCCGACCGGAGCCGCTCCAGTGCAAACGCGCGTGGGCAAAAGAATTGCCCAAAGAGACCATAGGTTACCCTTTCGACCAGCCAATATATTCCTTTTTTACATGCTCGGTCGACTCGAAGAGTCGCCGTTTCATCTGGCTCGAGCCACCAGTGAGGGCCGCAATCCTCGCTCTGACCTCACGCCGCTTGGAATCGCGTCCAAAAGGACAGGCGCAGGCTGCCGACCGAAAGCCCTTCTCTTCGGCGTACGCGAGGATATGGCGCTCCTCGCAGAGTATAAGTGGCCGAATGATGGAAATGGGATACTTTTTATACCGCACGAGGGGCAGCATGCCGGATATCTCTCCCTTGTAGAGCATGTTCATAAGGAGTGTCTCCACTGCGTCGTCGAGGTGGTGGCCGAGCGCAATTTTGTTGTAGCCGTTCGCCATTGCGTAGCGTATAAGCTCGGTGCGTCGCTGGGTGGAACACCAGTAACAGTTCATTGAACGCCCTGGCTTGAGCCGCCCAATGACAGGAACATCGATCGAGACATAGGGAATATCCCACGACTCAAAAAGGGAGGCGAGGACGCTTTTCTCACCGCAGGAATAGAAGTCGGTGGTGATGTGGATGGCCGTCAACTCGTACGTGGCCGGCCACCAGCGCCTCTTCGCCGCAAGGTCGCAGGCGAGGGTGGTCGAGTCCTTCCCTCCCGACACCGCTACAAGGATGCGGTCGCCCTCTTCGATCATGGCGTAACGCCGCAGCGCCACTTCGACGAGCTTGTTTACGGCTGCCCCTTCGCTCATTCGGGCTTGTGATACAGAAAGCACGAAACCTGATGCCCCGGTTCGGCTTCCTTAAGGGTCGGCCGCACCTTTTGGCAGATATCCATCCGCTTCGGGCAGCGGTCGTAGAAGTTGCAGCCCGGGCGCTGCTTGTCCGGCGACGGCACATCGCCGGTGAGGATGATGCGCTGGCGTTTCGCCTCGATTTTCGGATCGGGGATCGGCGCCGCGGACAGAAGGGCCTCGGTATATGGATGCAAGGGTTTCTTGTAGAGATCTTTGGCATCTGCAATCTCTACGATCAGCCCCAAGTACATGACCGCTACTCTGTTGGATATGTACTTGATGACGGACAGATCATGCGCGATGAAGAGATAGGTCAACCCGAACTCGTCTTGCAAATCCTTGAATAGATTGAGAATCTGCGACTGAATCGAGACGTCGAGGGCCGACACGGGCTCATCGCAGAGGATGAGTTCGGGATTGAGCGCCAAAGCGCGCGCAATACCGATGCGCTGGCGCTGACCGCCCGAAAACTCGTGCGGATAGCGGTTTTTGAAGAAGCGAGAGAGTCCCACTTTCTCCATGAGCTGCTCGACGCGATCTTCGATCTCCTGTTTCGAAGCCACCAATAGGCCATTTTTCTTGAAAATGCGGAGAGGCTCAGCGATGATGTCTCCAGCGGTCATCCTTGGGTTGAGGGAAGCGTAGGGGTCCTGGAACACCATCTGCATGTTTTTACGGGCCTCGATCAATTCGACAGCACGGAGCTTGGTCAGATCTTTGTGGTTTAGAAAAACCTCGCCCGCGGTTGGTTTATATAGCTGGGCGATGGCGCGCGCCGTCGTCGACTTCCCACAGCCCGATTCTCCGACAAGGCCGAGGGTCTCGCCCTTCTTCACCTGAAAATCCACTCCATCGACGGCATAAATATAGCCCTTTGGCCCCGAAAATAGACCTGTCTTGACAGGAAAGTGCATTTTGAGGCCGCGCACGTCCAGCAGTACTTCGTCGCGATCAGACATTCTGGGTCTCCTTCGCATAGAGCCAGCACGATGCGCTCTGATTGTGCTCGAACGACGTCACTGGCGGATATTTTTTTCTGCAGATGTCCATCGCTTTTTCACAGCGAGGATAGAAAGGACAGCAATCCGGCAGATCGATGACGTTGGGCGGCTGACCCGGAATGGAATAGAGACGATCCTTTGTCTCCTGGTCGAGACGCGGGACAGAGTGGATAAGCCCTTGGGTGTAGGGATGCCGCGGCGACTCGAAAATCTGTTCCGTGCGGCCACGCTCCACAATTCGTCCAGCATACATGACACAGATCGTGTCGCACATGCCTGCCACGACGCCGAGCGAGTGCGTAATCAGAATGACCGCCGTACCGAGCTTGCGGGTGAGCTCCCGCATGAGCTCCAGAATCTGCGCCTGAATCGTCACGTCGAGAGCGCTGGTCGGTTCGTCCGCAATAAGGATTTCCGGATTGCAGGACAGGGCCATGGCGATCATGACGCGCTGGCGCATGCCGCCCGAAAACTGGTGCGGATACTGGTCGATGCGCTTCTCGGGCGCGGGGATACCCGCCAGCTTGAGCATTTCGATCGCTTTTTCCTTCGCGGCCTTCTTGTCGATCTTCTGGTGCAGCATAATCGTCTCGATCATTTGCGTCGAAATGCGCAAGAAAGGATTCAACGAAGTCATGGGGTCTTGAAAGATCATCGATATCTTGTTGCCGCGAATCTCGCGAATATCGTTCTGGGACATCTTGAGAAGGTCTTTGCCGTGAAAAAGCACTTCCCCACCAACAATTTTGCCGGGAGGTGTGGATATGAGGTTGATGATCGAAAGGTTCGTCACGCTCTTGCCCGAGCCCGACTCCCCTACGATCCCGAGAGTCTCGCCGCGTTGCAGGTCGAAACTCACCCCGTCGACGGCTTTGACGACACCCTCATCGACCGTAAAATATGTTTTTAAGTCTTTTACTTGAAGAATCACTTCGTCAGACATTTCGGCTCCTTGTCAGGTACGGTTCTTGCTTTGCGGATCGAGAGCGTCCCGCAGGCCGTCACCGAGGAAGTTCATACAGAAGAGGAAAATCGTCATGGCAATGCCCGGGCCCAGCAGTTGCCAGGCATACGATTCCATCGCGCGGACGCCTTCCGACACCAGAGTTCCCCATGATGCATCCGGCGCAGAAACACCCAAACCAAGAAAGCTCAGGAATGATTCGTTCATGATGAAACTCGGCATCATGAGCGTAGAAAATACAATAATGACGCCCAGCGTATTGGGCAAAAGATGCCGAAAAATAATACGCGGTGTACTCGCTCCCATCGAACGGGCCGCCTCGACGAACTCGGAATTCTTCAAGCTGATAATCTGGCCGCGCACCACACGCGCAATGGTGAGCCAGGAAACAAGGGCGATCGCAACGAAGAGCACTACAAAGCTTCCCCTCGCCTTCTCGCCAATCATGGCCATAATGATAATGACGATGAGCATGTACGGTAGTCCGTACATGATATCGACAATGCGCATGAGCAGATTGTCGAGCCAACCGCCCACATATCCCGATATTGCGCCGATGATGATACCAACGAAGGCCGCTGTCAGAGTGCCGACGAGACCGATGGCGATAGAAATGCGACCGCCGTAAATGATGCGTGCGAACATATCTCGACCGAGGCTGTCGGTTCCGAGAATATACACAATCTGATAGTCGGGATTAGTAGTAAGCTCTGCCTTGACCTTTTCGAGCGTCTCCCTCTGGCTTGCAAGTTCACGTACGACAGGGTCTGTCGTGTTGCCAAAAAACCCTTCACCCTCGTAGGTAAAACTGAAGGCTTCGGAGCTATCTTGATTCCCCTGGTCCGCGGCACCGCCCAAAGGCTCTCCTTGCGCCTGATCCAAGGCCCCGAAATCGAAGAAAGAGTCAAAAGAGCTCTGCTCCTCCTGCATTTCCTTGACGCGCTGTTCCAGATCCACAATGCGGCTCTCGATCTTCTTGACGACGAGTTCTCCCGCAGGCTTAAACGACGGAGGCAGATTCGCATTGGTTATGACTTGTTTTCGGTAGTCTATGAGGATGCCCATATCGGTGAGAATCGGCGCCATAAGACTTACTATAATGTAGATACTAACCACAACTAGACTTATCAAAGCCATTTTGTTCTTACGCAAACGCTTCCACGCATCCGCCCAAAGAGAGACTGGCTTCATGACTTGATTGAATTCATTGACGGCGTGCTGTTGCTGTGTATTTGCCATGTGCCACCTCTTATTTGTAAGAAATCCTTGGATCGAGCAAGCCATAGATGATATCGACCACAAGATTGGCAATGATGAGAATCAAGGAATATACGACCACCTCCGCCATGATGAGCGTATAATCGCGGTTCAGCGCCGACTGAACGAACGGCCTCCCTATGCCAGGGACAAGAAACACCGATTCAATGACGATCGATCCCACCACGATACCCGAAAACGCAGGCCCAAGGTAGGTAACAACGGGCAGAAGCGCTCCTTTAAGCACATGTTTCCACACGACGGCCGATTCTTTAAGGCCCTTTGCCCTTGCCGTACGGATATAGTCAGACCGCAACACCTCGAGGATGCTGGCCCTGGACAAACGTGCGATGTACGCGAAGTAGGGAAAAGCAAGTGTCACCGCAGGCAAAATGACCGCCTTAAGGCCATGGGTGGAAACCCACTGGCCTATAGGTAAGATCTTCAGTTTCATACCGAAGACTAATTGCAATACAGGCCCCATAACGAAAAGCGGAACCGAGATTCCTATCACCGCCACCGAAACGGCAACATAATCCTGCCACTTGTTCTGATTGAGCGCGGATATGATGCCGACCGCAATGCCCCCAACAACGGCGAGCGCAAGAGAGATCACCCCCAACGACATGGAAACGGGCAGTCCGTGATCGATGATTTCGTTGACCGTCAAATCCCTGTAGCGGTACGAAGGTCCGAAATCCCAACGAAGGATATCTCCCATGTAACGCAGATATTGCTTGAACAGGGGTTCATCCATGTGATACCGCTTCAGGAGATTCTGAAGAATTGCTTCAGGTACATCACGCTCACGGGCAAAAGGACCGCCTGGCGCGAGCCTGATCAAAAAGAAACTCAGTGTGATCACGATAAAAAGTGTCGGGATGACGCTCAACGCTCTCCGAATGAAATATCGTGCCATTCGGAACCACTCCTTTCCTGAACGCAAATCTATTTTCTACATTGAATACTGTAAACTTGCGCGACCGGAATCTGAAATTCGGGAAGATATTTCCCAGGGAAAAGAATTATACCTTATTTCGGAGATTTCATCTACCTGAAAAAGGCCTTGATATATTCTTTCATATTCTAAGACAATATAAAGGGCTGCCCCTTGAGAGGGCAACCCTTGTTTTCGATACTCGACACTCAGAGAGAACTACTTTTTGGGACGAATGAATTTCCAGGGATGGACATTCAACGGGTTCGGATACCAGCCGTCCCACTTGTCCGTATCGATGAGGTTCTGGGTGACATAGTAGTAAAGCGGAAGAATCGCCATGTCCTGATCGATCAAGACTTTCTCGGCCTCCATCAACAACTGATAGCGCTCATTGCCGCTCGTCTCACGGGACTTCTGCAGCAGCTCGTCATAGGTCTTGTTGGAATACAGACCGTCGTTCTGTGTACCGCCGGTAACGAACATGTCGAGGAAGGTGGAAGGATCGAGATAGTCGCCTATCCAGCCGGCGCGAGCGATATCGAAGTTGTGTGACTGAGAACGGGTGTCGAGATAGGTTCCCCATTCCTGGTTGAGCAGGTTGACCGTAATGCCAAGATTCTCTTTCCACTGTGCCTGGATGAACTCCGCGATGCTCTTGTGAGACGATGAGGTATTGTAGAGGATGGAGAGGGTCGGGAACCCTTTGCCGTCGGGATAGCCTGCCTCGGCGAGCAGCTTGCGGGCAGTTGCCGGATCGTAGCCATAACCCTTGGCTGGGGTATATCCGGTGCTTGGCGGTACGAAGCCGTTCGCAGCGATCTGTCCACCACGGGTGACCTTGTTGACAAGGTCGTTCTTGTTGATGGACATGGCAAGGGCTTTGCGCACGCGAGCATCGTCGAGCGGTTTACGAGTGACATTGAAGATATAGTAGTAAGTTCCGTACTGCGGGGCGACATGGAAGTCCTTGCGGAGCTTCACTTCGTCCATGAGTTCAAGGGGAACGGCCTCCGTCCAGTCGGCGGCTCCTGACTTGTAGAGATTGTAGCCGACATTGATATCGTCGTTGGCAATGAAAGTAATCTTCTTGAGCACGACGTTCTTGGCATCCCAATACTTGTTGTTCTTCACCACGACGATCTTTTCCTGCGGCTTCCACTCGGAGAGCACAAAGGGGCCGTTGGATACCATCTTGTCCGGCTTTACCCAATCTGTGCCATATTTCTCGATGGCATGGAGAGGGACAATGGCGAAGGCGTAATGGCTCACCATGTCCGCGAAGAAGGGGATCGGTCCGACGAGCTGGACTTCGAATGTGTATTTGTCCACCGCGCGGATCTTGACGCTTTCAGGTCCGGTCTTTCCATCCAGATACTCCTGCGCTCCGGCAATGTACATTGCGGGGAGATCGGCATACTGGAATGCGTTTTTGGGATCCATCTTGCGCAGCCAGGACTGGACGACCGTGTCGGCGGTGATTTCTACGCCATCCGACCATGTCGTGCCCTTGCGAAGTTTGAAGGTACAGGTCTTGTAGTCCTTGCTGAAGGACCAGCTCTCGGCGACCGCAGGAAGCGCACGGTTGGTGCGCGGATCGTTAATAGTCAGCCCTTCGAAAAGAGCTGTATAAATACGATGCTCAGGCACACCTTCGACCGCGTGCGGATCCAGCGATGTGGGCTCGGCGCCATTCACCATCGTAAATTCCTGGGCGCTTAGACCGACAACCGCGAGAAGCGCAAACAATGCGAAAAGAATCTTTCTCATACTACCTCCTCTTTAAAAACTTAAAGGTACAAATACTATATACTCTTCTAGTCCATAATGCAAGAATATTTTTGGGTGCCAATTTTTCGACATCCTGTGGCTGGGAATCGCGCTTTTTATGCGGCGCTGGCGCATTGCGCCTCTGTGCGCCTCGCCTCTGCTGAAGGAAGATCCGTTGCAACTCGGCATGAATCGAGAGAAGAATAGAATGTGAAAGGAGAAATGACATGTACGAATTCTACGCACCGACAAAAATCCTATTCGGGGAGGGCTGTCTCTCCGAAACGGCGCCGCAGATCAAAAAAATGGGCGCCACCTGTGTGCTTCTCGTGACCGGCAAGTCGAGCACCGCATCCTCGCTCGGTTTTAAAAGCCTCTGTCATAGTCTCGACGCTGCGGGCCTTCGCTGGGTCCATTTCGCGGAAGTCGGCCCCGACCCCGAGACATCCACCGTAGACAAAGGGACGGAGTTCTACCGCGCACAAGGCTGCGACGTCATCATTGGTTTTGGAGGAGGAAGTCCCATCGACTGCGCGAAGGGCATCGCCGCAAGCGTGGCGGAAGGGCGTCCCATTCGCGACTTTGTGGGAACTAGTCTCGCATTCACAAAGCCTGTCCCACCGCTCGTGGCCATTCCAACCACGGCCGGCACAGGAACCGAAGTCACCAACGCCGCAGTGTTCACGGTGGTCGACGAGCGCGGCCATCGCAGCAAAAAAGGCACCTCGAGCCAGTTCTACTTTCCGCGGCTTGCGGTCGTGGACCCCCTCCTGCACGCGAGCATGCCCCCCGCGCTCACCGCGGCAACCGGCATGGATGCCCTCACACACGCCATAGAAGCCTATGTCAGCCGATTCCACACTCCCATCAGCGACATGTACTGTCTCGAGTCGATCCGATTGATCGGCCGCAGTCTGAGGGCAGCCTGCGGAAAAGTGCCCTACAGCAGCATAGCCATCTCTGATTCCGCTACTGCGGCTGCCCTTGCGCGGTGCGATATGGCCTTGGCCGCGACACTGGCGGGCGTCGCGCTCTCGCAGGCGGGGCTGGGCATGGTGCACGGTTTTGCACACCCGGTCGGCGCAATGGCAGGCCTTGCACACGGCCTTGCAAATGCGATCCTCCTTCCATTTGTGATGCACGCACTCATCCCCGACGCCGGCGACCGGCTCTCCAGCATCGGGCAGGCGCTTACGGGGCACATCGGCATCGGAGCCGAGGAATCGGTGCGCGCAATTGCCCGACTTGCGCGCGATATCGATATTCCGGAGAATCTGAAGGCCGCAGGCGTACCTTCGTCCTATTTCGAAGATATCCTGACCGATGCCCTTTCCTATAGACGAAGAAAAGCGAGCCCTCGCGTCTTTACCGACGAGGAGCTGCGCGAGCTTCTCGAAAAGATGTACAGCGGGAAAGTAGAAGCATAGGCGCGTGAATATTTCTTTAGTGCTCTCGATCTTGTGCAAGAGAGAAGGAACAAAGAAGTAAGGGGCCCAGAGGATGAACGGGTGCGGGGCGCCTGTTCCCGCAGCCCGCTAGTCCCGCTCGAACTCGAGGTGTGAGCCGCTTACGCCCTTTTTGACGACAATCCTTGAGGGAATGCGGCTGTAGAGTTCATCCACATGCGAGATAATCGCAATCGTCTTGTCGCCGCGCAGTTCTTCCAGCACGGAAATGGCGAGCGAGAGCGACTCCTCATCGAGGCTCCCGAAGCCCTCGTCGATGAAGAGCGACTCGATGCGCTGAGCACCGGCCCGCTCTTGAATCGAATCCGCAAGTCCAAGCGCCAGGCTTATCGCAAGCATGAACTTTTCGCCGCCCGAAAGCGTGCCGACAGGCCGCCGCGCGCCATTCCACGCGTCGGTCACGAAGAGCTCGAGTCCGATCTTCTGATTGCCGCTGCCGCTCAAGATGTCCGCCTCGACAATGTAGCGCCCACTGCTCATGCGGTAGAGCCGCTCGGAAGCGCGCGCGGCGATCTCACGGAACTGAAGGCCGAGCACATAGTTCTTGAAAGGCATCTTCCTCTGGGGATTGAGGCTACCGGAGAGCAGCCGGGCAAGTTTTTCCTGCCTGCCGAATTCTTCCGTGGCGGCAGAATATTCGCCCTTGAGAACCTCTGCACGGGAGAGCAGTTGTCGAAGCCGCTCGAGCTCCGCAACAAGTTGAGCCCGTGCGCTGCGCAGCTCCGAGCCGGAAGCGTCGAGGGCCTTTTTACGCTCCGCGAGAGCAGCGCAGGTCTCGACGAGGGTGCGCTCTTGTCGCTCGAGTTCGAGGGGAGACGATAGTTCGGCGCGCGCAGCGAGAACCTCATAGGCCGCACGTCTCTGTGTGTAAGCCTCTTTGAAGGCTGCAATGGCCTTCTCTTCCTCCCGGATCCGGTCCTGGGGCCAGACGGCGCTCAGGATATCCTCAAGCAGCTCGAAGACCCCAGCTTCGCTGATCGCATGGGCGGAAAACACTGCGTCGAGCGACCGGGCAAGGGTGGTGAGCCGGTCGGCCTCCAGCCCGAACTTCTCTGTCTGCGGCAGATCGCGGGCGAGGGCACACAAGGCATCTTGAATGGATGCTTCGGTGGCACGCCGGGGTCCGGGCTGGAATTGCGGATGAGGTTCCCGCGGAGGAGCCACCTCTTCGGAAGATTTCAGGGCATGAAAGAGGCTGTCCACGTCCGCTTTCTCGGCCTCGCCGAGGAATTGCCCGAGACCGGCAGCAAGGGCCGCCCCCTTCGACGCGACCGTCGCCAGATGTATCTCCATCTCCGTGTTCACCTTGCCGTAGGCCACCTGCCACTCCTGCACGCGAGCCAGAGTCCGCGAAATCTCGTTCTGCAGAGTGAAAAGACGCGCTTGGACCTCTTGGAGCCGAGGCTGGGGATCTTCGTTCCCCACCTGTTCGGCAAGAGAGCCGATGTGGGCCTCCAATTCCGCGCATGCAATGTCGAGCGCAGCCTTTTCTTTTTGAATACGGGCATAGTCGCGCTCGGCGCCGTCGAGGCTTCGGCGCATCTGCTGCAATGTTTCACGCGCCTCGCGATAATCCTTCAGCCTCTGTTCGAGCTCGCGCTGCTGCGACTTCAGGTTCGCATCGGCCGACTCGATCGCACTGCGCGATACCTCGCCGAGGGCTTCGCCTGCGTACTCGCGCCATTCTTCCGAGATTTTCCGGGTCGCAATCTTGAGTTCCTGCACGTATTCCTGTAGACGGCTCTCCAGATTTTCCTTGTTCTGAAGAAGCGCGGCGCGCGAAGATTTTATTCTTTCGACCGCCTCCCTGGCCTTTTTGACGATCTCTTCGCTGGGTGCACTTTCCGGCAGATCCGCAGGTTTTGGATGTTCCCGTGAACCGCATACGGGGCAGGGCTCGCCGGCGACGAGTGAAGCGGCGAGAAAGCCGGCCTGCGCATGGCGAAACTCTTCGTCCATGCGGGCGAGATTTTCTTCGGCAGTGGCGAGGTCGCGGTCGATGGAGAGAATCGAATCTTCCGTACTCTGAATCTTACGTAAAATTTCTGAATGCTGCGCTTCAAGACGCTCCTTCTGCTCGAACAGAGCCCCTAGTCGCTTGAGCGCCTCACCACCCATGAGATTTTTCTGCAGCTCTTCCTGGGCCTTGGGCTCTCCCGCCACAAAGCTGTCCAGCTCCGTTATGCCATCCTTCAGCGCGGCAACAGCCTTCTCTTGCCGCACACATTGTTCGACAGCATCTTGCAATCTTTGAAGTGCTTCCTGTCGCTGGTCCAGAAGCTCCGCCTTCTGCAGCCATGCTTCCAGCGCCCTTTGATAGAGAGCGGCACGGCGCTGGAGCTCATCCTGCTCTTCCCTGAGAGAAGGCAGTTTTTTCTGCGAAGCCTCTATGTCGCTCCTGTCCGACTCGAGCCTTGCGAGCTCTGTTCCTGTCCGCAAGGCTTTGTCCAGCGCTGCGGCGACTTCGTTGCGCTGACCGTCGACCTGACCAGCAAGGCTTCCGAGCGCTGAGAGAGTCTTCGCCGCCCCAAGCCGCTTTTCTCGCTCGTCAAAGGCCGGCTTCGACTGCTCGATCTCCGAAAAAGCCCGCCATGCCGCGAGGAGCGCTTGCCAAAAGGCGAGGCGCTCATTCTTCTGCGCGATCTCGGTCTCAAGAAGAGAGGCATCCTGCGCCATCGTTGCAATCCTTACGTCCAGTTCGCCGAGGCTTCTCTCCAAGTCCGCCATGCGGGCGGAAGGCTCTGCGCCCACCTCATTCGATATGCGCTCGAGCTCTTCGCGCTTGGCCTTGAGCAACGCGTCCATCTGCACAACCTTTCTGCGGGCGATCTCGGTCACTTCGTCGTAGATTCTTACATCGAAGAGCTTTTCGAGAATCTCAACCCGCTCGGTGGTCTTCATCTCGAGAAATTGCTGAAACTCTCCCTGAGGCAGCAGCACGATCTTCGAAAATTCATCGGCGCTCAGGCGCAAAAGCTCGAGCAATGTCTGATTCGCCGTCGTGGGCCGGTCGGCCAAAAGCTCATAGGCTCCCGCATTATTCATCCGGTACAGGGAGACCTCGCCGGCGGCCTCGGATTCTTTCCCTCGCCGGTTCTGTCTTCTGTAGGGGAGGCTCCGGCGTACTTTCCACCGGGCCGATGAGGCAAAAAATTCGAATTCGATCCAAGGCCTGCTCCCTGCGGGGGAAAAGCGCGAGACGAGTTCACGCTCGAGATTGCTCCGCCCTCCCACGGCCTCGCCGTACAGCGCGTACGCGATCGCATCGAAGATGGTAGTTTTGCCGGAGCCTGTCTTGCCGTAGATGAGGAAAAAATCGTCGAGAGCGGAAAAATCTATGTCCTGGCGCTGGCGGTAGGGGCCGAAGTGCTCGAAGGAGAGTGTCAGCGGTCTCATGCGAGCTCCTGTTCCGCTTCTGAGAGGAGCGATTCGAAGGCCTTCACCATCTCTTCCGACGGCGACTCTTCGAGGATGCATCGTGCAAAAGAAGCAAAGTCCCCCAAGGCTGCAGCGTGGCGCGCATCGCTCCGCGACAGACCGAGCGCCTGCCGATTCTCTGCATCAAAACGTCTTTCGCCGTCAGGCAGGGCTTCGAACGCTGCGCCGGTCGCCATTCTTTCGAAGGCTTGTTGGCGCACCGAAACGAGATTGGGAAAACGGGCGGCAAGCCCATTGAAGGCGTCATAGACAGGGTTCTCATCCGTCAGAATAACCTCAACATAATCTGAACCGAGGGTGGATGACGCTGCCGTCAGCTCCGCGTAACTGCCGCGCACGCGCCTGAACGCATGCAAGGGTTCGAGCATGACCGGCTCGACCTTCGAGACCACCGCCGCGCCGAGTTCGATATACAGAAAGCCTTTATCGCCGCCTTCGTCCCCGAAGGACATCGCCATGGGCGCACCCGAATACCACATCTTCGGGGACAGCGCCTGCATACGGTGCAGGTGGCCCAGCGCGACATAGTCAAAACCATCGAACAGAGAAGCCGGCACCGCCTCCGTCCCTCCGATGAACGCGGTATCCGATTCGGTGAGCGCTGCTCCACGGACATAGCAGTGCGCTGCGAGGATGTTCAAGTCATACTCGCCGAAACGAGGATGGAGATGCGCGACGATACCCGCCATGCGCTCAGCCATGGAGCCGTCGCCAGGAGCATCCTCCGATGCATCTTCGGGCAAATTTCGCCGGAACTCATGGTACGATCCATGGGTCACGAAGGGCAGCGCCCACACTGCCGCCCGCTTCCCATCCTTTTCCAGCACCAGCGCAGGGGCAAGCCTTATATCGCTCACCAGGTGAATGCCTACCGCTTCGAACAGTTCCGCCGCAAACGCGATGCGGCGCGGCGAGTCATGATTCCCCGGAATGACAAGGATGCGGGCTTGGTCCCGCAGGGTGCTGCGGGCTTGGCCCCGCAGGGTACTGCGGGCTTGGTCCCGCAGGGTGCTGCGGGATTGTCCCGACAGGGCGCGCCTAAGATCGGCCATGAATCGGCCGAACATAGTCTGAGCGCCCTCTGAAGGGATACTGCGGTCGAACACATCGCCCGAAATGATGACAAGATCGGGCTCGAGCTCTTCCGCCCACCGGACAATCTGGCCAAGCACATAGGCTTGATCCTCCGCGAGGTCTTGTGCCCTCAGGCTTTTACCCAGGTGAAGGTCGGACATATGGAGAATTTTGAATATAGTGTCAGTCGATGGCATCGAAAAACTTTCCTTTCGTCCCTTAGTGTAGTATGTTTTTAGATAGGGCTCAATTCCAGACGCGCCGGGCTCGAAACAATGTTCAAAAGGAGTTCTGCAATGCTGTATCGCCGATTAGGTTCAGCAGGAATCAAAGTATCAGTGTTGTCGCTCGGCTCATGGGTCACCTATGGCTCGCAGGTCGACATCGACGCTGCGACGCAGATGATCAACTATGCCTACGACCGGGGCATCAATTTCTTCGACAATGCCGAAGCCTACTCGAAGGGCCAATCCGAGACTATCATGGGCGAGGCCTTTCGCAAACTCGGCTTCAGGCGAGGCTCATACCTCGTCTCAACGAAGCTCTTCTGGGGTATCAACGAAGGTCCAAACGAGAAGAACACGCTCAACCGCAAATATCTCCTCGAAGCCATCGAGGGGAGCTTGGAGCGCCTCGGCATGAAGTATGTCGACCTCCTCTTCTGCCACCGCCCAGACCCGGAGACGCCGATCGAAGAAACCGTGTGGGCCATGCACGACATCGTCTCCTCCGGCAAGGCGCTGTACTGGGGCACGAGCGAGTGGTCCGCCGAGCAAATCCGCGAAGCCTGGGAGATCGCCGACAAGCGCAATCTCAGAAAGCCGCAGATGGAACAGCCACAGTACAACATGCTCGTCCGCACGAAGGTCGAAAAGGAGTTTGCGCGCTTGTATCAGGGCATCGGCCTTGGGCTCACCACATTCAGCCCGCTCGCCTCCGGCCTCCTCTCCGGAAAATATAAAGATGGCATCCCCAAGGACTCGCGATTCGCCCTGCCGGGCTACGAGTGGCTCCAGGAGCGCTGGTACCACGACGAAGTCATCGAGACCATCGAAAAACTGCGGCCGATCGCCGAGTCGCTCGGCTGCACGATGAGTCAGCTCGCCATCGCGTGGGTCGCGTACAACCCGAACGTGAGCACGGTCATCACGGGTGCGAGCAAGCTCTCTCAGCTCGAGGAGAACCTCGGTGCGCTCGATGTGCTGCCGAAACTGACGCCGGACGTGCTGAAGAAGATCGACGCGGCTCTGGAGCCGCTGCTCAGGATGAGCAACTAAAAACCGCGACCATCACCAATTAGAGAAGGATAGTGATTTTCAATTTATTAGCGATATTTTTCATTATATCGTCTCGTGTAAGGAGCGATGCATTATACCTTCTTGCCGTGACGATATAGAAAAGATCATAGGACGACAATCATCGATCACGGTCCTCACGTATCATAGTGACGGGGTCAGGAAAAGAAGACCCATCGATATCGTTCGGCAAATCCCGCACTTGTAAACTTGGCATGGCAACTTCTCTGCATGCAATAAACATAAATTACACATGCATGTCAAAGATTGGCCATCCGCACCAGGCTCTACTTTTGCCTCAGGGATGAGATGGAGGAGTATGTCTCGAAGCCCAACGATTTGACCGTCACAGCTGCAATCGAGGAGCTAGGGTAAATAGAGATGGTCCGTTAGGAAATACCTCAAGGAGGGCTTGAGGCAGTGAAAAGCACCTTCACTGGTGTTTGAGTGACAAAATCTTGAAAAGTTCAGAATTTTCTTATAGTTCCAGAGAGGTTTCAATGTTGCGTATTATCGATTTTGTCCGGATTTTTTGCCTGTCCGAGATGAACGTCTATGGCTGCTGGTTTTTCGAGGCGCGCCGATTCACAGAAGGTAGCAGCAAAGCGCCGTACACCCTCTTCGATGGTGGCCTGTACGGCAGGCTCTCCAAGCGTTGCCTTTGCCTGTGTCAATAGATCGTTCGAAAGCTCGCTCTGCATGCGCGCGGCCTCTTCCTTGAGGCTGAATAGTGTGTTCGTAAGGATATTCGAATTTTCGGTGACGATCTCGATCGTGTCCGTGTGCACCGCTGGCAAAAGACAGTCGGGGGCAGGGGTCGAAAGCGTAAGTCTATGCGTTTTGGCATCCCATTGAATCCTCCAGGCCGAGGGGTCCGAAGCAGGGATGACATAGGTGATGTCTGCCACGGCGCTTAGGCGTATGCTCGCTTTGATGTTGAAGATTGCAAGCAGCTTGGTGGTGAATTCCTTCGACGCTTCATAGCGCTCCTGCGTGGTCGCCGCGACCACCATCGGCGAAGGCTCGAGTTTCTGCAGATAGATGGTGAAGCGGGACTGTACATCGGGCTCGGAATGGCCAAGCACCTGCACGACGACAACCGTGATGACCGCAAGCATCAGCGTCAATATGAATAGAATCACCACCGGAGTGGAAAGTCGTACTCGGTCCATGGTTCAATCTCCCCAACGATCCTCCCATTCGCCAACGATTGCGGCGACTTCGCTCGCATAGACAGAAAAAAGATGCCCGGAAGAAGCGGTCTTCTCCTTCAAAATCGAGTCGAATGCCTTGTGCGCCACCTTGATGATCGATTTCTGCGCCTCATCCCTCGACTGCACAAAAGCCTGCTGATTCGAGAGCCCCAGGCGATGCGACTTTTCGGCCCAAGCCTTGCGGGCACGCCAATAGGCATATCCCTTCTCTGCATTCGTCTCGTCGGGGATTGGTTTCCACAGTGAATAGAATCGGCTGTCCTTCAAAATCGCGGGCTTATACAGCGAAACGCAAGGGTATGAGCTGTCCGTATACCATACGATCGCGCCGCCGGGCATATACTCCACGGCCATGGACGCCGTAGTCGCGCTCTTCGGAAATATTCCCGGATGGACGCAGAGGTTCTTCATCCGGTTTAAGAATAGGCCTGGTTTGGGCGCTCCTTCATGAGAACGCAAAAGTGAAAACAACGCGTCGATTGTTCCCGAAGCATCACTCTTGTTCGAGCCGCCCGCTGCCATGCGCATGAGCCCCGCCAGCGATGTAGACCTGCGTTGCTCGCCCTTTGTAAAGAAAAGATAGTGTGGATCTTCCACATGTTTTTTCCAGGAATTGCGCCGGCCCTTGCGTCCAGGGTCGGCCTCGTCAGAACATGCGGCCTTCTCGTTGACGGGAGCGATCTCTTTTCGTGTCTGGGTATCGAGTCGCTTGTAGTCGTCTTCAATGCAGTAGGCATTCGAAATTGCATCCGCAATCATCGCCTTGCGCCAGGCCCAGCGCTTGCCGGCGGTTTCGATGATGTACGCCTCTTCGGGGTCCGCGGCAATAAAACTGTTGTTGTAGATGAGCCTGCCTTTGTAAGCCCCATTTCCGCCCTGGGAATACGTTTCGACGAATGAAGTGATGAAATCCACGGCCTCTTTTGCCGTCGCACAAGCGGAGAGCGCCGCCCTGAGTATATCCATGCCGAGCACACCGTGTTCGTCGGGCTTGAATCGCGAAAAGACAGCCTCGTTTCCGATCGCAAGGCTCTTACCATTGATGCCCATCTCGCCGCCGCTCATCCAGGATGGCTTGGAAAGCAGTATCGCGTAGCCCTTGTCCGAAAATTCGACACCCTCTCGTATGAGGGCGGTTTTCGGTTCGCGTGGCGGAATATGCACAAGCGCCTGGGGTTCTTCCGGATTTCGGTCTGAATTCTTGCCAAAAAGGAGAGGCTTCCCTGCATTATCGTGCAGAACAAGAGTATCACACATGGGCTTGCATACCTCCTCGGGTGTATCCTCCCGCTGCAAGTCAACACTACTATGGTATATCAACTTTCAATATTCACGCAAGCTGAACAATGTAGTATCCTGAAAGGCAATGGACATTATTCAACACCACGTTACTATGTCCCGGTGCATAATTCTTGTTTTCTTAGCTCTCTTCATCACCGCAAGCCTACCTGTATCTGCCCAGACTTCTGCATCTCCCCCCAAAAATCCACCCTCGGTTGGTGTCTTTCAGCTAAATACCCCGGGGACCCTAGCGAAAACCCAGGACATTCTGCCAGGAGTCCCATTCCCGCCGGCATTGAGCGAGAGCGCAGTGCACGCTTTCTTAGTGCTCCGCGACAGTGTGTACAACGGTGTTGGCCCGGAATCTGCGGAAGCACAGGCTAATTCCCTTCTAAAAAGCATTGATGAACAGCAGCTCTCGGCGAACGATCGGGCATTGCTCGAGGCACGCATTGCATATCTCGCAGGTCGCTCCTGGAACGATCATAAAAACAAAAAGAAAGCGGTACCCTGGTTCGAACGAGCCGTCGATGCCGCACACAGCATGATTGCACTGAGTGGGGAGACACCGACTGCCCTCGTCGCGCTCGCAGAACCTTTGGGTGAGCTCTCCCTTTTGAAAGATCTGGGCTTTTTGATCAGCAATGGACCAAAGGTCGGCCAGTACGCGAATAAAGCGCTAGAGATCGAACCGAAGAATATCAAGGCATGGCTCCTAAAAGCGAGCGCGCTCGCCTATCCTCCGACAGTCTGGGGCGGGAACTACAGAAAGGCGCTGGAGACCTATGCCACCATTCTGACGATAGCCGAACCGGGCCTACCGAAGGATGCACTCTTCGACCTCCGCGTCGGCATCGCAACCGCGTATGCCAATCTCAAGCTCTCCAAGCACGCGGCATGGTGGTTCGAAGCGGCACTCGAACTGTATCCTCAAAACCCATATGCGACACTCGAACTGGAGAAATTAACACAATGAGCACGACACTATTCACGGCCTACGGCGTAGTCACGTTTGCCGCCTGCATGTTTTTCTTCTTCATCACACTATCGAATAGCGTATGGCTCATGCGCACGATCTCCATCGTGCCCAAAAGGAAGGGGCTCTCCGTGGCGGTGCTCATACCTGCGCGCAACGAGGCTCTGCGCATTCGTCCCTGCATCGATTCACTGCTTCAACAGCACTACAGTTCCTATCAGATCTATGTGATCGACGACAACTCGACCGACGAGACCTGGGAGATTCTCGAAGAGTACATGCTCCGGTACCCAGACAAATTCAAGGCTTTCAAGGCCGAACTGCTGCCCGAAGGATGGTACGGCAAGCCCCACGCCCTCCAGGAGCTGGCCGGCCATGTCAAGGAAGACTACATGCTCTGCACCGACGCAGACACGACCCACAGGCCGGATTCCATCGGCAAGGCGATGTCCATCGCCGAAAAATACAATGCCGATCTAGTGACAGGCTATGTCCATCATCTCATGCCGACTTTTGCAGAGGCAGCCGTCGTACCTTCGATCTATATTCTGACCATGCTCGGTATGCCCCTGTATCTTATTCCGTGGACAAAATCTCCGATCATAAGCCATGCGATCGGACAATTCATGTTTTTCCGGCGATCGTTCTTCGAAAGAATCGGCGGCTACGAAACTGTAAAGCAACGGGCAACGGAAGATGTAGAAATGGCGCGCGTCGTCAAACAACATGGCGGGAAGATAGTGTTTGCCGATCTGCGGGATATCGTCGATTGTCGCATGTATACTTCCTACGAAGAAGCGATCCAGGGCATTGCAAAAAACTCCTACGATTACCTCGGCAAGAATCCCATTATCCTGGTCATGGGGACTGTGGCCGTGCCGCTCATCTTTTTCATTCCGATCATCGTGTGCTTTGTCGATATTCCCTCGCTCGGGCCAGGTTTAGCTTTTCTCAGGGCGTCGGCAATCCTGTCATTCTGCTCCTGGGCCTTCGAGACCATCGATCGACGCCTGCCTTGGTATGTGGCATTCATCTATCCGCTTATATTTGTAAACACCCTGTCTTCGCTCTGGCGCGGCTTCCACCTTGTGAACAAAGAAGGCGGCATCGAATGGAAAGGTAGAAAAGTGCGATGAGATACCGAAAGGGTGCCCCTCTGACCTCCGACACCTCTTTCTCACGCCTCTTGGGAGACATTCTTATCGCCTTCGCCGCGCTTATCTGCTGGCCCCTAAGCCACCTTTTGTACGATATAAAGATCGAAAAGATGTGGACTGGGTCGAATCCTCGTCTGCCTGCGCGCGCCATCCTGGTCAGCAACCACTGCATGCCGCTCGACCCGGTATTCCACGGCCTTGCCGTTTTCCCCCGTCGCACCTACTACACCCTGCTCGAGGAAACCTGCGAAGCCCCCGTGCTCGGCTCGCTCGTGAGACTCTTGGGCGGCATTCCCCTCCCAAGAAACAGCGGACGCCTCAAGGATATCGAAGAAGCCGTCTTTCACGGATTGTCCACGCGCGGCCTCGTCCACTTCTATCCCGAAGGCGAGTGCTTTCTCGGCAACCAGAAAATATTCCCCTTCAAGGCTGGAGCCTGTTATTTCGCAATAAAGTCCGGTGTGCCGATAGTCCCCATCGTCACCATTCTGAAACGACACCATGGGAAAAAGTCCCAGCGCATTCAGGTGACGGTGCGCATGCTCGCCCCCGCTGCGCCACCCCCTGCCAGTGAAAACCCCAACACCACCCTCATCCGATCGATCCAGTTCTCAAAGCATATCCACGATCTCATGCAGGCCGAAATCGAGCGCGCAGGCGGTGATCCATCGCTCTACCGGGGGCCCATGCCGAGGATCAGGGGAGTGAATGACTGAGCCTGACGGAATGACCTCAACCATATTCTTGGGGCCGTGACAATCGGGTACCGCCCATGCCTTCCCCTACACTCACTACAGAAAGAACTTCATCGACAGCGAAAGCACATTCTTCCACCCTGTCGTAACGAGTGAAGGGCGTCCCTCCCCTTTCTCGTCGACAGACCAGGTATAAGAAATACCATAGCCAAGCCCAAGCTCGAAGGGGATTGCAGCACCAAGAAGTTCCGGCGGATCGGCGGGTCGCCACGTCACCACGATATTCCCAATGTGGTTGTAGTCGTAGATGCCGTCGTGGAGGAAATCTTTGTTGTAGGAATAGAGCTGATCGTAATCCATGTCCTTGTCCACATCGCCGTAAATTTCCGGCAAACCTGCATCCCAGTCCTCCTGCGGATTGTCACCGTGTCGCACAAACCGATACTTGAGCAAGACGCGCCAGTCGGGCGCTGGCATCACTTCAAACTTGAACAGAAATTCGTCGGAGTTCGGCGGCAGATAGTAGCCGAGGTTTTCGCCGTCCTGCGTGTACGACGTGTCCACGCGCATTCGGTAATCCGGATACCATGTCGGATAGTGCGAGTAGACGAAGGGCTCGATCTTGGTGTACTGCGCCGTGAAGGTCGCAAAGGACAGCCGAGGCACCGGCACCTTGACGCCGCCCTGCAGCGCGAACATGTTGCGCGCCTTGGTGAAGAGCTGCGAGAGATTTGTGATCTCCATCTCGTCGGCGTAGAACGATCCGTAGAACTTGCCGATGCGCGGCACGAGAATCTGTCCATCGACCTGTACGCCGAGGTTGTCGATATCGGCGAGTTGGTTCTGGTACATCACTGAGAACAGAAGCGGCGAGAAATACCCCATCTCGAAGCGCTTCGCGCCAACCATCGTGCTCGTCGCAGAGATCGTGAGCCAGTCGAAGGGGAAAAGTTCCATGCGCTGGAGTCCGAGCATTTTCTGGTAGGAAATGGCGGTAAAAACAGGTGTAGATGCATCTGAACTGTCGATTCTACCATCGCCGTTAGTATCCGGGATTATACCGACAGCCGTACTCTTCTCGCTATCGCTCTTTTCCCAATTCGTGAGCGAACCCACCAACCCCGAAACCGCAAAATACTTCGATGGCCGGAACACTGTCTCGAAACCCACAAAGGGCCGCGCCGTCTCCGAAAGGGCAAACGAGCCCGAGCCGATCCCCCAGTCCCTTCGAAAGCGCGAAAGCCTGACCATCACGGAGCCGTTATCGGTCTCAGCCGCGATATCTTCGCGGATATCGTAGCTCGCAGTGGGGTAGTCGAGCAGCGTGCCATCAGAGTTGCGCGGTGTCCCGAACCATATGTGCGTCGCATCCCACTCCTTCGTATAATCGTAAGGAAGGTAGAGGCTCTTTTCGATCTTGTCGTAGGTAAAGCCGGCCTCGCCTTTCAGCGAAAGCCAGGGAAGCGGATCTGCCGCCAGATACGGCACCCACCGCGAATTGAGGTGCCACATGTCCTTGAGCGCGGATGAACTCGAACCGTCCATCAGATCGTAGAGCCCGCCTGCGTCGAGCTTCGTCGTCGCCTCGACCCTGATGCCTGCACGGGCTATTCCGTTTTCATCTTTCCAGACCGACTGCTCGACGCCCGTGCCGGCCTTGAACTCCTCGGCATACCGCCGGATGAGAGCCTGCTCGGTGGGCGAAAAGTCCTCCATGCGCCCCATCATCGTCGCCAGGAGCTCGGCGACCTGTTGGGTGGTATATGGTTTTACCGAGGAAAGGCGCGTGACCACACCGCGAAGCTCTGCCGTCTCGATGACGGCATACACAGGATGTCCGAGTTCCACGGCAAGATGCCCCTGGGCAGAGACTGTCTCGAGCCCTGCACCGCCCAGCAGCATAGAAGAAAAAAGTACTGCCAAAAAAACGGCCTGGCTCGGGAACTGCCGCAGCCTTTTGCTCTTCTGTCCAGAGTTCATGCTCTCTGTCGAATTTTCCTGATTCATTGTTGTATCCTGAATGTCATTCTGTTGCGCTCGAATCCATACTCGAGCCGGTCCTGATCGCAGAGCCACGAAAGATACGAGCGGATCGTCGACCCGACGAGCACATGCTGATTCGCATTGAGAACTATCTCATAGTGGGTGCACACATCAGCCACAATGTCCTCGAGCGAGGCGCCGTCTCGACGCTTCTGAACAAGGTCGACGATAGTCTCGGCAATCTCGAAGATCTTGGCGCGATTGAGGCCGACAAGCGGCCTAATGTCGCGGATAGGCTCCGCATGCGAGGGCACAAACCATTCGGCCTCGATTCCCTCAAGCATCGTGAGGGTCTCGAGCTCCGCCGCAACATCGTAGAAGAAGAAAATATGGTATTTTTCGAGAATCGGCGCCCCTGCCAGGACATCTGCAGCAAAGAACACTCCGTCGGGAGTCATCACGCCCACCATGCCGAAGTAATGGCCCGGCAAAGAAACGATTTGCAGACTATCGGAAGCCGCTCCTAGTCCGCCGCCCTCTTGTCCGCTCTGTACGCCTTCAAGTCCCACCGGACCCCATGACTTTTCTGCGCCCTGAGAACCCGATGGACCTTTGCCAGAGGGTTTTCGGATATAAATCTGGCCTTTTTCATCGAGCGCGAGTTCAGAGGGAGGTTCGAGCAGATGCGTCGCGCGCGACGGAGGCGCCATCAAAAATTTGTTGCGAATCGCCCTCTGAGGATAGCCCCCGGCAAGGAATGAAGGCTCAAGGTGGGGATACCGGAGGAAAACCGCTTCTATCTCCGTCGCTGCAATCGCACAGCCTGTCCGCTTGTACACGGAGGCGTTGCCTCCGCAGTGGTCGGCATTCGAGTGCGTATTGAGGAGTACCGCGAGACTCACACCGAGACGCTCGCACTCGCGCACGATGCGCCTGCCGGAATCTTCGTCGCCGCCGGAATCGATGACGACGGCGCGCGCGGCATCGCCCTGCCTGAAAACATACAAGCCAAGATTGGTCGGGCCGCGAGCCACAAAAGTGTTGCCCACAAGCGGTTCAAAAACGAGAGCCATATGCTATTGTTACTGTACTTTATGGCCCTGCGCAAGGTTCTTCCGGGGCATACACATAGCCGGCGCCACATTGGTCGGCGCTGCGCCCTTCGATGGGGGGTGCCTATCAGCGATCGAGGTAGCTCTGCTGCGCGCTGCTAATTTGGCAAAACAAAGGCCTGTGGCGGCCCCCTTGAGGCACACAAATTCTACGCGCCGGCCTAGATATAAAAAAACCCCCGTGCAAGGTCGGCATCGGGGGGTAGGGTTGGCCGCTGGGGTTGGGGGGATTAGCGGCACAAAAACCGACACCGAACACTCGCACGAGGGCAGTTTCAAGTATATCGAAGAGAGAAAGAGGTTTCAAGACTCCGCTCTGTTTGTTTTCTTCAGGGATTCAACCACATTCAAGGAGCCGCTGACAGGAGAGCGTGGCTACCTCATAGTGCTTAGGGTAAGCTATCTCGTATCTCTACCAGCGCTTCTTTTTCCCAGCGATGGGCGTTCTTGAGGAGGGCTCGCAGCTTTGGTCCACCCGGAATAGATATCAGGTGCTGTTACTCTCCAGCAATGCGCGCCCTTTGTGCTGATCCCACAATGGGCTACCCGGTCTATCTCAAAGAATCCGCGCTTTCTCTCGTCCCAGCCAAAGAAGGTCCGTACCCGGATTTGACTCTTGAGTAACGGCCCCTGCGTGGCACAGCGTTTGCCTCGCAACGCCAGACGTTTCTTTGCCAGCTGTAAAAGCCGGTCGGCATGGGAGTCGCTGATCTCCAGCAGTAACTGACGTATATCACTGGGGAAGCCAAAGTCGGGATCCCGAGAAGCTTCCAGAAAGTCTATGGTGTTTCGAATAAAGGGGACCAATCGTGCCCCGCAGGGTCGGTCGAAAAAGTCCCATATCTTCATGAGTGTTGCGATACACCCGTCATGATGCTCCCTAGACCCAGGCCAGATAATCCCGGTTCTGACCGGTTGCTCCCTCCTGTTTCGGCTAGATTTTATTTTGGGGCATTACGGCTCGGAAGAAGGAATTATTTTCTTCTCTTCAGCAAATCCGCAAAGGGGTTGTACGTCATGCCGTCCTCGCTGCCTTCACGGGGAGGGCGCCCCTTGGGAGCCTGCTGGCCTGTCGAGGAGCCGCCCTGGTGCCCTTCCGGTCTGCCATGGCGCCCTTCCGAGCCTCCCCCGCTTCCGGCGGCCTGCCCTGTCTGCGCCTTTGCCTGCGTCTTGAGCGACAGCCCTATGCGCCGCCGCACAGGATCGATGCTGATGATCGTAAATTCCTTCAGGTCGCCCACGCGCAGCACTTCCATCGGATTTTTCACGAAGCGGTCGCCCATCTCGGACACATGGATGAGTGCACTCTCCTTGATGCCGATATCGACAAAGGCGCCGAAATCGACCACGTTCTTCACCTTACCCTTCACTTTCATGCCGGGCTGGAGGTCCTCGAACGAAAGCACCCCCTGCTGCAGAAGCGGCGGCGGCAAATCCTCGCGCGGGTCGCGGTTGGGTCTCTTGAGCTCGGTGATAATGTCGTCGAGGGTGATGTCGCCGACACCGTACTTTTCTTTGAGCGCGGCGCGCTCCTCGCGGGAGGGGTCTCTGCCGGACTTCAAAATCGGCAGAATTTCAGCCGCAAGCGCGTAGTTTTCGGGGTGTACCCAAGTGTTGTCGAGCGGATTCTCGCTCTCGGGAATCTTGAGAAAGCCGGCACACTGCTCGAATGTCTTCTCGCCCAACCCCGGAATCTCCCGAAGCAGCGAACGGTTGCGAATCACGCCGCTCGCGTCGCGGAATTTGACGATTTTTCTAGCCAGACTCGTGTTGATGCCCGACACATATCTCAAAAGCGAGTAGCTCGCGGTGTTCAGATTCACACCCACCTGGTTGACGACCGAGCCGACCACCTCGTCGAGCTGCTCCGCGAGCTGTTTCTGGTTTACGTCGTGCTGATAGAGTCCTACGCCGATGCTCTTGGGGTCGATTTTGACGAGCTCCGCAAGCGGGTCCTGCAGGCGTCGGCCAATCGAGATCGCGCCTCGGATAGTCAGGTCGAGCTCGGGAAACTCCTCGCGCGCAAGGTCGCTCGCCGAATACACCGATGCCCCATCCTCGTCCACCACTGCAAAGCGACAGTCGAGATGGTTGTCCGCGATCGTCTCTGCAACAAGCTTCTGAACCTCATGGCTGCCCGTGCCGTTCCCCACCGCGATCACCGACAGCCTGTATTTCGTCACTGCTGCGGCGATGTCCTTCTTTCCCTGCTCGGGCTTTGTCTCTTGGTTGATCACTAAGTAGTCGAGGAATTTGCCCGTCTCGTCGAGCGCCGCACACTTTGTCCCCGTCCGGATGCCCGGATCGATGCCGAGCACGCGTGTGCCCCGCAGGGGCGGCTGCATGAGGAGATTCCGCAGATTCGTACTGAACACTTCGATCGCGTGCGACTCCGCGTTCTCGCTGAGGTCGGAGCGAATCTCCCGGCGCACCGCAGGCAAAAGAAGGCGCGAAAGGCCATCGGTCACCGCGTCTCTGTGCTGCGCGTTGGCCGGCCGCACCCGCTCGAGCACCCTGTCCTCGACCAGAAGGTCGTCGATGTCGATCGAGACATCGAGCTCACCCTCGCGCTCGCCGCGGTTTATCGCCAGAACCCGATGGTGTTTCAGCGTCGACAGAGGCTCCCTGTAATCCCAGTACATCTGGTACGTGGACTGCTCGCGCTTCTCATCGTCCCCGATGCCCTTCACCGAGAGCTCGCCATGCTGCAGGACAAGTTGCTTTACATAGGCACGGACTTCCATGTCCTGCGAGAGCCGCTCGGCCAGAATGTCGCGCGCGCCCGCGAGCGCCTCTTCCGCGTCCCCAACGGAGAGTTCGGGGTGTTCTTCATCGCTGCGGATGAAGGAAGGCGCCGCCGCCACGACCTCCTCGAGCACCGCCGTCGCCATAAGGTCTGCCAGCGGTCCAAGCCCCTTTTCCTGCGCGAGCATGCCTCGTGTCTTTTTCTTTTTCTTGAAGGGCGCCCAGAGGTCCTCCAGCTCGGTGAGCGTTGCCGCCTTTCGGATATTCTCATAGAGAAAAGCGTCGAGCTTGCAAAGCGCGGACACGCCCTTGATCACCTCGAGCCTGCGCTCCTCGAGATTCCTGTAGCTATCGAACTTCTGAATGCAGTCGCGCACCTGCACCTCGTCGAGGTTGCCGGTGCGCTCCTTTCGGTAGCGGCTGATAAAAGGAACCGTGCAGCCTTCGGCAGACAGGCTCAAGACTGCCTGCACCTGCGAAAGCCGCACCCCGAGCTCTCCGGCTATTCTCTGCGCAATCGCGAGCTCGTCGATCGAAAGTGCCTCGATGGCGCCCGCGTCAAATGTCGTTGTCGAATCCATAGTGAGCGTAACGTTACGGGAATACGCAGAAAATTGCAAGAACTTTGAGCCAATTTCAAAAGTCGGTTCCTTTTGAAAGAGCATTCTTAGGCATCGGCGGCCGCGGGCCGCACTTTTCCTCTGGCTTTTTTCATCCATATAAAATATTCTTACTGTGTATATTCAGTTTCATGCGAAGCAATCTGTTATTTTCAGAGGCAATCGAATGAGCAAATTCAGCAATAAGATTCGCACCTTCTCGGCGCTCGAGGTCGCCAGACTCTGTGGTGTCGTCAACCAAACAGCAATCAACTGGATACACAGTGGCCATCTGAAAGCTTTCAGCACGCCCGGCGGCCAGTACCGCGTCTATGCCGAAGATCTCGTCACGTTTCTAAAAGAGCGGAACATGCGCATCCCCGAAGAATTGCGTGAAGATCTCACTATGCCCGTCGATCTGGACCTCGCGCTCATCGTGGATGACGACAAGGACCTCAACACCATCCTCAAACGCTTGCTCGAGCGAAAAATCGATGCACTGCGCGTCGCCCAGGCCTTCGACGGATTCGAAGCCGGTAAGCTCATCGCCGAGCGCCACCCCGCGATCGTACTCCTGGACCTAAACCTGCCTGGCGTTGATGGACTTTCGCTCTGTAAAAAAATACGCTCGGACGAATCGCTCGGCCAACCGGCAGTCATCGCAATGACGGGGATAGCGCAGGAAGAGGCACAGTCTCAAATGACCGAAGCCGGAGCAGACGCATTCTTCTCGAAGCCCCTCAATTTCGAAGCCCTCATCGCAAAGATCAACGCGCTGCTCGTAGAGCGCAGGAATGCTCCCAGCAAGTGGGACGAAGGATGAATCATGAAAGAGCTATATCGCTCTCCTGATGGCCGCTGCATCGTGGGCGTCGGCGACATCACCACCCTCGCCTGCGACGCCATCGTCAATGCCGCAAACTCCAGCCTCATGGGCGGAGGCGGCGTCGACGACGCCATCCACAGGGCTGGAGGGCCTGAGATACTCGCAGCGTGCAAAGCCTTGCGCCGCGGTCCCCTGCCCGACGGACTTCCGCCAGGCAAAGCCGTCGCTACGACCGCAGGGCGCCTGCCCGCCAAACGGGTCATCCACACCGTCGGGCCAATCTGGCGCGGCGGCACTCACCACGAGGACGAAACCCTCGAATCCTGCTACCGCGAATCGCTCGCCCTCGCCGCACGTGAGGGCCTCGAATCGATCGCATTCCCGGCCATCTCGACCGGCGTCTATGGCTTCCCCCGGGAACGCGCTGCAAGAATCGCCTGGCGGACCGTCAGGGAATTCCTCGAAAGCGCACATAAGCCGCCGTGCGGCACTCCCCCATCCACTCCGGGCTCCCCCTGCCCGAACACCATCTGGTTCATATTCTTTTCAACCATGGATGCGGAGGTGTTCATGAGCGCAAATGGACTGGCATAAGGAGGCGCTATGCGTTTCGATCTACTGCATCCGGCGGATCAGCTCGTCATGATGATGAACCGCATCTACTACCGCGGCATGACGACCACCTCTGGAGGAAACCTCTCGGTGAAGGATGCCGATGGCAGTGTCTGGATTACTCCTAGTGGAATCGATAAAGGCAACCTTCGACGAGACGATATCGTGCGCATTCTTCCCGACGGAACGGTTCAAGGAAGACACCGCCCCTCGTCCGAATATCCCTTTCATCTCGCCGTCTACCTACAGCGCCCCGATGTCGGTGCAGTCCTGCATGCCCATTCGCCGGGCCTCGTCGCCTGCTCCATCGTGCGGCGCATCCCCGAAGTGCTCATGACGCCGGAGATCTTCCAGGTCTGCGGAGAAGTCAGTATGGCTCCGTACGCCCTGCCGGGCAGCACCCTGCTCGGAGAGAAGATCGCCGCCGAATTCGACAAAGGACACTCCGTGGTCATGCTCGAGAACCATGGCATCGTCATAGGTGCGCCGGACATTTTCAAAGCCTTCAGGATGTTCGAAACACTCGAATTTGCAGCGCGGCTACAGATCAACGCCCTGAAAATCGGCACGCTGCGCCTTCTTGCCCCAGAGACGGCACAGCGCGTCACCAAGACAAATCTGGCGAACTACCCCGATATGGAGCTCTCCGACCACACCAGCGAAGAGAAGGCAATTCGGCGCGACCTCGTCGAATTCATACACCGCTCCTATCAGCAGGGACTTTTCACCAGCACCCAGGGCACTTATTCGGCCCGTCTCTCCGACGGCGGCTTTGTCATCACGCCGTATGGGAAAGACCGGATGTACCTCGATGTCGAGGATCTCGTGCTTGTGCGCGACAACCATTGCGAAAAAGGAAAAAAGGCGAGCCGCGCAGCCCACCTCCACGAAACGATCTATAACGATCACCCGGAAATCAACTCGATCTTGATCGCCCAGCCTCCCAACCTCATGGCCTTCGCCGTGACCGATGCGACCTTCGATCCCCGCACCATACCCGAGAGCTACATCGTGCTTCGCGGCATCCACAAGACACCCTTCGGTACCTCGGTCTTCGAACCCGACAGAATTTCTTCGGAGCTGAGCGAGCGCAGTCCAGCCCTCATTTCAGAAAACGACAGCGTCATCGTGACGGGCAAGACGCTCCTCAACGCCTTCGACCGTCTGGAAGTCGCAGAGTTCTCCGCCAAGTCGATCATCGAATCGCGCAGCCTTGGGCCCATCGTTCACATCGGCGAGCAGGATATCCGCGACATCGAAACGGCGTTCGACTTGAAATGATCCTACTCTGTCGGATTATTGGGCATGTACAAGCCACTCGTACTCGGGGATATAGATTCTGGTCTTGTTCCATGGATCGCCATCGAGGTGCCGAATCATCCAGACATAGTACATCGTAAAGCCGGGCGCGGCGACTTGCTGGTGCGCCTTGCCGGGTAAAATGGCGGCATAGGAGCCATCGGTACTCTTGAACACGTCGTCGCCGATGAAGCAGGCCCCAAACCCTTCCGGGCGGTCGAACTGATAGTAATACACTTCAGGCTGCGGATGGTGGTGCGGAGGATACGAGCTCCACTTGCCTGGCTGGTTGAAGACCTCACCCATGACCATATTGGAATACGGAGCATTGGACAGATCGAACATGGTGGAGACGATCCTGTGCCCGGCGCCGTTCCACTGGCCTTTTCCGAATTCCTGATACAGACAGTTCTCCGGAGTGTAGAAGACTGCAGGAAAGCTCTTCTCATTCTCTGTCTGCTGGACAATGATCTCACTGTCCGCAAGCGCTTCGACGACCACTTTGGTGTTTCTGCAGAAATGCAGGCAGTAGGGCGTGCGCTCAAAGGGAGAAGCGCGCTTTCCCGTCGAGATTCCCCCAGCCCACGAGAATCTCACCTCGCCGCGCAACAGCAGAATCGCCGTCTCGTTGGAACCCTCAAGAAACTCTATCTTCTCACCTGTGCGGCAGCGCCTCACATAGATGGTCATGAGCATCTCGGCATTTTTGCCGTTCATCTCACAAAGGACCTTTTTCCCATTCTCGAACAGAGGGTTATCGAGCATGCGGCAGACCTCCCATCGTGTGTGACATGGAACTGTGATATCGGTATTCGCCGAGGTTGCGTTCGAAGGCCTTTTCCATTGCCTCGATGAGGGGCAGGCGCTTACCCGCAAGGAAGCGCACCATGGCCCCGCCACCCGTGCAGACATACCCATACTTCGAGAGGTCGGTGAACTTCGTCGCGGCACTGATCGTATCGCCCCCGCCGATGACGGTGTACCCTGGCGCGTCGGCTATGGCCTTCCATATCTCGCGAGTGCCCTCGGCCCAGGGCTCGCGCTCATACATACCCGCAGGTCCGTTGACGAAGATCGAGCCTGCTTTCGCGATGTACTCCTTGAAGACCTCGATGGTCCGATGCCCCACGTCGGGGAATAAGCGGTCTTTGGGCAGCTGCGCGATAGGCGCCTCAGCCCGCTTTGGCATTGCCCCCTCCTGTCCCGCAGGCACCTCGTACGCAAAGTCCAAAGGCAGCACATAGCGGCTGCCGAACTCCTCAAGCAGCGACTTCGCCTCGGGGATGAAAGCATCGAGGCTCCGATCCGCGAGAAATTTGTTCACCACGGGCCCGAAGTCCTCGCCGCGCGCGAGGAGCATCACAATGCCCGTCACCCCGGCCGTGAGAATGTAGTCGGCACTCCCTTCGGTCAACACCTTGCGCATCATATCGAAGGCATCCGAGATCTTCGCCCCGCCCAGCACATAGACACAAGGCCGCTTCGGATTATCCAGGACGGATTTCAGAGCGGTGTACTCCTCCATGAGCTGCAGGCCACCCGCGCTCGGCAGCACTTCCTGGAATGCCACCATGGAGGGGCAGTTCCGGTGTGCCGCGGCGAAGGCGTCGTTCACATAGTAGTCCGCGAGCGGCGCAAGGCTGCGCACGAGCCAGGTGTGGGTCATCTGCTCTGGCGTGAGCTTCACCACGGTTTCAAACGTGCTGATCTCCTCGGTGAGGTAGCGGAGGTTGCCTAGAATGATTGCCTCGCCCGGGGACAGGGCTTTGACTGCCGCCTGGGCCGCCGGCCCGCACACGTCGTCGATGTACGAAATGCGCCTCCCCGTGAGCCGCGACAGAATCTCCGCGTGCTCCGCAAGCGGGATAAGGTTCTGGTAGTCGAGCGTGTCGCCTTGATGAGCGATGATCGCCACCTTCGCCCCAGCCTCCAAGAGGCACTCCAGCGTCGGTACGGTCTTCTCGATACGGTTCGTGTTGACGATGCGCTTGGTCTCGGGATCGATCGGAGAGTTGATGTCGGGCCTGAAAATGACGGTCTTGCCTGCCAGTTCGAGCTCGGTACAGGGTCTTATCTTAAGGTGTGGTCCTTCCATACTATTCCTTCCTTTCGCGTGGGTACGCCGCCCGTCGACAGCGCAAGGAGCGCGGCCTCGATGCTTGGGGTGTCCACCCCGCATCGCTACTGTTCAATGACGAAGCCTTTAGCTGAGCGTCCGCCACTTGCCGATGCCGAGGTACTTGTTTGTCGTCTCGGTGGCCTCGATCCGGTCTTCCTGCATTCTCATGCACGCCCGCACCGCATCCATGTTCTCGGGGATCACCACGGCTTCCTGGGGCACGTTGATCGCAAACATGATGTCCTTGCCGCTCATCACCACCGAGTCTTCCCAAGCCGCAATCTCGTACATGTCTCCCCTGGGGTTGCCCAGGTCGCGTGCATACCGAAAGAGGCTCGCGTTCCCCAAAAACCCTTCCGCGATCGACACGACCCTGATCCTCGGATGCTCCTGGAAGAACTCGATCACGTTCTCAGGGCTCACCGACTTCTTCGGCGTCGCCACCACCGTGATGATGTGCCCATGCGTCACCGGCGTGTGTACCAAAATCCCTGTCGCCTCCACATGCGGCATGATAGTCATAAGGTCCAGGGCCTGGTGGCTCGGCGCGCGGTCGATCTGCAATGCATTCGTTAAGCCCCGGTGATAGTCCCCCGGATCCGCAACTCGCCTGATGATCGTGATCGCCACTTTCTCTAATCCTACTTTCCGGTCGATGCAGTCCACCGCTCGGATAAGGCCCGTCGTGTTGCAGCTTGTCAGCTTCAGAAACTGTGCCCCAAGCCCTTTTTCGTAGTTCGCATAGCCATGGAAGAACACATCGGCCACCGAGTTCTTCTCTCCCCCCTGGAAAACGCCCTTCTTTCCATACTTCTCGTACAGTACCCGGTTTTTCGCCCCGACGCCTGCACTGGTTGCATCGAGTATGACGTCGACCTGCTGCACGAGGTTCTCGAGGGTGCCGGAGATGGGGATGCCCGCTTGCTCGAGCTCGTCGCGCTTGTCGGGAGCCGCGAGGAAAAACCTGTAGGGCATGCCTTTTTCGCGCAGGGCACGCACGGACAAAGTTGGCGCCACATCGGCCACGCCTACCAACTCCATATCTTGCTGCAGCGCAACGCCGTCCGCCAGACGCTGCCCGATTACGCCATAGCCTGCTACTCCGACTTTGACTTTGGACATTTCAGCTACCTCCTGAATGAAATCAGCATAATACTATTTATTTACTCAGTCAATCATAATGTCAGACATTATGATTTTCTTGACATATGTTTTAATTTACAATAATATTATCAGTTAATGAGCTATCCAGAGAGAGCCTTGAGCCCAATCCAAAAAAGAACCATCGTCAATCAAGCCATGGACCAAATCCGTGAACTAATAGCCTCAGGCGCATATAAGCCGGGAGATAAACTTCCGACAGAAAAAGAGCTCGCCGAACAGCTCGGTGTGGGAAGATCATCGATTCGAGAGACGATCAAGGTGTTCAACTATCTCGGAGTTCTGGAATCCAAATCGGCGAAAGGCACGTTCGTATCTTCTCGCTCATCGATCTCCCGAGAAGTTCTGACCTGGGCTCTACTTTTGGGAGAAGACGACATTAGGATGGTGATCGATCTGCGAGCGGCGATTGAACTTTGGAGTTTCCTCCAGATCACCCAACGATTTCACGATGCTCCTTACGACAATATGGCCCTTGTCGGCAAACTCAATACCCTGCTCAATACGATGAGCAAGGCGATTGCGAATCAAGACGCCAATGCCGTCATTCAGGCCGATTATGATTTTCATCGCTGTATTATCGAAGGCGTGTCCAACACTCTTTTCGTCGAATTCTACGATATTCTGCGCTCTTTCCTTCTTAAGGAAATAGAGGCCTCGCAGAGCCGCTATATGGACCGAACAAAAATTCTCGAAGAACACCGGGCGCTCCTCGACGCTCTCGTGTCCGGCAATCTGCAGACGGCAGCAAATGCCTATCAAGCCCATATCGACAACATCAAAAACCTTCTGGGCGTCAAGGATACGGTACAATAATTCCTCACCGACGATAGAGTCGACGCCACTCCTGTTTCGGAATCGAATTCTGGACGCTATAGCCTTCATCATGGTAAAATAAAAATATGTCCAACCCTGGATCCTGTTTAAAAATTAAAGGAACTTTTATAATATCCCCACCTATTTATTTTCATTCCCCCTTTCTTTGGTCAAAGCCGACGCTGGGTTTCGCCCGCCCTGGTGAAAGTGTCGGAGAATAGAATCTGATGGCGACTGAATACGGTACGACCCCCTGGGGTAAATGGTTTGTCGATGTTCTAAGGAGTTATAGAATTGACGCCCGGCTTCAACGGGGAAAAACCTATGCCAATACGGGGAAAGTTCTGGCCTTGACGGTGGAAAATAGAATTGTAACCGCCAAAGTCAAGGGCCATTCGAGACCCTATTATACAGTAAAAATCGAGTTCCCGCCCCTGGATGGGGCGGATAAGCTTTTTGAGCTTATCGAAACGGATCCCCTCCTCCTATCCCGAATCCAGGCCGGAGAACTGCCTATGGAGCTCTTGGAAGCCCTGCGCTCCCAGCGAGTATCCCTTATACCGGAACGCTGGAACGAGATGAAGCGTTCTTGCTCCTGTCCAGACTGGGGGGACCCTTGCAAACACATGGCGGCGGTGTACTACGTTCTAGCCCGTCAGATCGACGCGGACCCCCACGTGCTGTTCCAACTGCGGGGTATCGATCTATCGACCCGATACGGCGAGTCCATGACCCACGAGCTCGAGCCCCCCTACTATCTGGAGTATGACACTGGAGCGATCAGGCCGAATCCTAACCCGATGGAAGAACCACCTCCCTTCCCGGAGGGCAACTACACGACGTTTATCCAGTCCCTTATTCCGTCAAAACCGAATTTTAGCGACCGGGACTTTTCAGTCACCCTTATGGAGTTTTATCACCACGCCGCCAAGAAGCCTCTGGAAGGCATCGAGCCGAATGAAACTATAGAGCACGCGTTTTCCCACTCCCGCTGGTCCGTGGCGGTATCTTCCCTCGAGGTCGGAGCTCAGGTCCGTCTGCGCTACATCCTCCCGGGGGGTACGGAACGGGAGCTGGGTCTGATGGAAGCCGCACCTCTGTTTCTTTCCTTTGCCAGCGACCAGGGAAGCCCCGAATATCGTTTCTTTTTCTATCTTTTCAGGTTTCTTCGTTCGCTTTGGAACGGGAGTGCTTTTATCCCCACGCCTTGGGTTGTTTCTAAGAGCCTTTTCGTTTTTTGGAAACCCCTGGATACCCTGACGGATATTCGGGATGCCCTGAACCAACTAGCCCGCTACGAACCTGGACTACTGCGATCCGGGGCTAAGCGACCAAAAACCGTGACTGGCCGCAGTGCGGTGGACCTGTTGGCTTGTGCCTTCCTTACCGAGCAGGTTCATGGGTCTGACTTTTCTGTTTCCGCCGGGAGCGAAAGGTTCAGATCCTTGGTGGGTCTCTTTTTTAAGGGAATGAGCCTCCGGGTGGATGCGCCGGCCGAAAGAAGCCTCCCACTCTCCATCGATACTTGGCTATCGGTGCTCCGGACCGATTTCACCGCCTACCAATACCGTTGTACCCTCAAGTCCGTCGCGTCAAGGGCCGCCCACTCCTCGGTTTCGAGCGCCTACCGGTTATCCTTCGAGGTTTTGATGGATGAAAAGGCGGTACCCCTGAAATCAGCCCTGGAGCGTACGGGCCATCGAGACGTCCTGCGGGCACCTACGGCCCTCTCGGCTTATCTGCCCGAGATCCGCTCCCTGGCAAAAAAGCCTTCGGTTTTACTCGACGAAGATCGTCTTGCGTCTTTTCTGGACGATGCGGGCCTTCTCCTATCACGGCTTGGTATTCAGGTGGTCCTACCCAAGGAACTCTTTCGGGAGCTCAAACCTCGGCTCGTGCTGAGGGATACAAAGGGGGCCAACGCTCCCCTGGTATCTTACCTCGACCTGGGAAGCCTGGTCTCCTACGAGTGGGCCATGGCGGTGGGGGACCAGATTCTTAGTATTGAGGAATTTGAGGCCCTGGTGTCCAAAAAAACAGCCCTTGTGCAGTTCCGCGATGGATTTGTCCGGCTGAAGCCCCAGGAAATCGCAAACCTGTTAAAACGGACCCGAACACAGGAGCAGGTCTCTGCGATGGATGTTCTGAAAGCCCGTTTTTCCGGAACCGCAGAGTTGTCGACGGAGCTGAATCGATCCATCGATGTGCTTTTGGAAGAGAAACACTATCCACCCCCAAGAGCCCTTTCCGCGAGCCTGCGGCCATACCAACTACGGGGTTACAACTGGATCTGCTCTCTCCTCGAGGCAGGTTTTGGTTGTGTCCTGGCGGACGATATGGGCCTGGGGAAAACGGTGCAGGCCATTTCGGTGTTGTTGCGCCTGGAGGAAGCGGGCCTTCTGGGTGAGGGGGGAACCCTGGTAGTGGCCCCGGCGGCCCTGCTGTCCAACTGGGAACGGGAACTAGAGCGCTTTGCTCCCTCCCTGTCGGTGAGCCGGTACCACGGAACCTCCCGTTCCCTGGCCACCAAAAGCCGGGTCATGCTTACCACCTACCAAACCGCGGTGCGGGATGCGACAAAGCTCGCAAGGCGAAACTTTTCCCTCCTTATCGCCGACGAAGCCCATATTATGAAAAACGCCGCCACCGCGGCATCCAAGACCCTCAAATCCTTACCGGTTCCCTACCGTCTTGCACTTTCGGGGACCCCCGTAGAGAACCGCTTAGAGGATCTCCGCTCCCTCTTCGATTTCATCATCCCCGGCTATCTGGGGAGCCCCGAGGTTTTCAAGCGGGAGTACCGCCAGCCCATCGAGGTGGACCGTCGTCATGATGCAGCGGAAAAGCTCCGGGCCATGACCGCCCCCTTTCTGTTACGACGGCTCAAGACGGACCGGACCATTATTTCGGACCTGCCGGATAAGGTGACCATTAATGAGTACGCGAACCTGGAAAAGGAACAGGCGGCTCTCTACGAGAGCGTCGTCCGGGACGTGCTGGCCCAGTCGGGAAAAATCAGCGAAGGTTCGGAGCGGGCGACCCTCATTCTGAAGCTTCTTACCTCGCTCAAACAAATCTGTGACCATCCCCGTTGTTTTGACAAGGAAAGCCCCCCGACGGCGGCTCTGTCGGGAAAGGCCCAACTCTTGCTGGCCCTTCTGGAAGAAATCCTCCGCGGCAACGAGAAGGTCTTGATTTTTAGCCAGTACGTGGAAACCCTGGAGGTCCTTAAAACCATTCTTTTGGATGAACTTGAAGAGGATGTTCTGATGTACCACGGCGGTCTGGGACAGAAAAAACGGGACCAGGTGGTCCAAGAATTCCAGACCAATCCTCTGGCAAGGATTATGCTTGTAAGCCTTAAGGCCGGCGGCCTCGGCCTAAACCTAACCGCCGCCAGCCGGGTCATCCACTACGACCTCTGGTTCAATCCGGCGGTGGAAACCCAGGCAACCGACCGGGCCTTCCGGATCGGCCAAAAGTCCAACGTGTTCGTCCATCGGTTCATTACCCAGAACACCTTCGAGGAAAAAATCGAGGCCATGTTGAATTCCAAGCGAGAACTAGCCGAAATGACCGTATCTTCCGGCGAATCCTGGCTAGCTAGAATGGGCCACGAAGAACTGAGGGAAATCTTTGCGAGGAAATGAGCTTTTAGTGCTCTTAAGCTTGTGCAAAGGTTAAAGCGGTGGAGGAAGTCTATCTGGTGTATCTGATATATACAGGCACCCGTGAGGCCTCGGACACTCGCACAGAGAAGCTACCACACATAGAATTTCGGACAAGGGCGACACACTCAATATCCCCGCTTCCGTACCGCCTTCTTCTCCCTAATTTTATTGCACAAGGTTGAGAGCACTAAGATTTGCCACGCTCTTGCAACATGGAGCCTAAAGCGCACCTCTGGCACCTGCCCGCTTCGTGCGTTTGTCGTGTCACATACTTCCTTCGCTTGACGGCTCGCGACCGTAAACAGTATACTAAATTTCGCCTATCGTGACCGTCGCACCGCGACGACGCGCCAGCAAAAGGCCCAGCGCCCGCAGACCGGCAAAAGTCGGAGCGGCACGAGGGTTACCTTGTGGAACCGTCGCGAGAAGCGACGAAGTTTTAGAACGCGACCGTCGTACCGCGACGATGCGCCGGCAAAAAGCCCCAGCGCCCCGCAGACCGGCAAAAGTCGGAGCGGCACGAGGGTTACCTTGTGGTATCCGTCGCGAGAAGCGACGAAGTTTTAGAACGCGACCGTCGTACCGCGACGACGCGCCAGCAAAGGGCCCCAGCGCCCGCAGACCGGCAAGAGTCGGAGCGGCACGTGGGTTACCTTGTGGTAACCGTCGCGAGAAGCGACGAAGTTTTAGAACGCGACCGTCGTATACCGGTATTACCCGAGCTTCCCAAGCTCGTGAAGCGGGTTCGACTCCCGTCGGTCGCTTACCATCTAAATCTTTATTAGATTTAGATTTATGCTTCAACCGTAAAAACGGAGAAGCACCTTATTTATCCAAAGTCACACGAAAAGTCACACTTCGTGTGGTAAGGGGGAAAGGTGCGCACTCCATATTCGCTTTTTACAAGAGCTTCTAAGAAAACTGGTAAATTAAGTTGGTATGCCCGCTTCTGGGACGAAGAAGCAGGGCGATTCTCTCGCTCTCAAGCACTAAACATTCCATTTGCAGGTAGAAGAAACGGCCGAGATCTCGCAGTACAAGCTGCTCAAGCTCAAGTCACCAAAATGAAAAGAGAAACAGACCCTCTACTTGTAGAATTCATCACAAAGTTCTGGGCGCCAGACAGCCGGTATATTCGATCACGTGAAATCGTTGACCAAAAGCCTTTTTCCGTTGCCTATCTCGATAACAACCGAAGAGCGATACGATTGCATATTACTCCCTACCCCGGTTTTAAAAATCTTCGTCTTTCGAAGCTCAAAGCCGGCATTGTGAAGGACTGGCAGCTCTGGGCACTGGAACATGGTGCCACTCCACGATCCTGCAACATCGCGCTCCAAGCCCTTAAAGTCCCTATTCGAGATGCTGTAATGAGAGGAGAAATACCAGCTGATCCTTTGGCAATCGTAAAGAAGGTACAAGAGCATCCTCGTGAACGAGGTGTACTCACAATCAAGGAAATAAGCGAACTTATAAAAGCAGAAGAACACGACCCCAGAATCAAAGCAGCCATATTGCTCGCAACACTAGGTGGCCTGAGGAGGGGAGAAATAAGAGGTCTTCGCTGGGGAGATATTGACTGGGACGTCCATGTCCTTCATGTGCGCCACAATTCGGTGGATAAAGAGATAGACAAAGCTCCAAAAGCCGGTTCTTTCCGTACAATACCAATTCACAATGCTGTTCTTGAAGAACTTAGAAAAGTTTTTAAACTCGCTCCACAAAACGGCGAAAATGATTTCGTTTTCTTCTCTACATGTAAGCCTGAATCGCCTATTACCGGTCGTGCCTTGCTTGATGGGCTCCATAGAATGCTTGATGCTATCGGAATAGATGAAAAGGAACGAACTATAAGAAACCTGAATCTACACGCAATGCGGCATAGTTTTATCACACTCGCCCGCAATCTTGGAATGCCTGATATTTCAGTGATGGCATTGAGTGGGCATAAATCGCCAGAAATGCTCACCAGATACAGCCATGGCAACCAAACGCTTGATTTTCAAGTAGTTAGATCACAGATAGAGGAGGTAATTCAATGATCAATGAAGAAAAAAGGGAGAATCAGAAAATGGCAGAAAAAATGATTGCATATCTAAAAGGGGAATATAAATTCCCGGAAAAAACCGTTGAGAATTTATATGAAGAAAAGCATGTTGTTAGAAGAAAACCAGTATCCTTCTTTCTTGAACTACGAAAAATGGGGTTTAAAACAAAAATAATAGCTCAGATGTGTGGGCTTTCAGAAATGAAAGTACGGAAAATTCTAAAGGAGCCGAATATTAATAAAAAATATTTCGTCCATGAAATAAAAATTTTGCCTTTGATGGAATCAAATATCAAATATGCGAAGAAAATCGTTGATGAGAATGGACATGAGATGCGTTATTCTGATATAATTTAATTAAATCGCAAGGGAGCACAGGCGTAAGGATAACTGATGCCTGCCTGATGCGATGCCTTGGTGCTTCATGGAGAGCCAAGGCGAGAGGCGACATGCATGATCTGATCGCCGACATTATCTCCCCTAAAAAGAGGGGAAAATTGTTGGAGATCGGATATGTATTCAGAGATACATGCTCGCTGTTTTCTTTCACGTCAAGAAGCTGCTATCCAGCTTGGCATTAGTCTTCCTACCCTTGCCCGCCGTTTAGCTGATGGATCGATTCCATACACAAAGCTAGGCGGCAGGGTTTTAATTCCCGCTGAATACTTTGATCAACTCGTAACTTCTGCTCTCTCAGTTCAGGGGAGGCAATAAATGAGCGCGCCAACCGTTAATTCGGACGCGCTTCTGAGCGCCCTTTTACCTGAACTAAAAAAACTATGTCTCAATGCCCCTCAATTTGGTGAAATCTCTCTAACAGCTTCGATTCATAATGGCGATATTGGGCGTATTTCTTTAGGAATTCAAACAACTACAAAGATTACATTGCCTTCTATCCGTACAGGAGGTCGATTATGACCTCTAAAGTAAAAAATGAAGTGATTCGGGCTCGCCAAGGAATGCATCTTGATCAAGAGACATGGAGAAAATGGTCTGTCTTTCTTGTACGTCTTTACTTGGATTCAGCCCCAAATAAGATCAGAGCGCAATTTACTGGTTCCCCTTCAAGCACTCCTCAAGAAGCTGCAGAATTGGCAGAAGTTTTCGCAATGCTTCAGGCAAAAGTGGAGGATCGTTCTCTAGCGGCGCATGTTCAATATTTAGGCGCTGATCTCTGGCGGGAAGCCGTTCGGCTGCAGAAGGACAAAGCATGAACGAAGCTCTTCTCGATGTATCGCCAATTGCCGATGAAATCATAGGAAACCAGAAAATCGACGCGGCGAAAGGCATTGAAAACGAATATTTCAACCAACCAACCCACGCGGCCGCCGCACGTGTTCTAGAAAAATCATTTAATGGGCGCATCATATTCGAAAAAGGAACGGGCAAATGGTACGAAAAAACACCTGCCGGCTATTATGATGAAATCGAGGAAATACAGAACCGAGCTTCCCGGATCCTCGACCGTGCTGCGCAACGCGCCTTCAATCGAAGCACAGAGAATCTCAATGGCTCGGCACTTCAAGCCGCATATATTCGGGCTGGAACCGCGCGCAAACGAGCACAGACAAGGGAATTCATCAGCTCGACACTCGCCTTCCTCTCTGAATCTGTTCAGGTTCCTAAATTGGCTTCGAAATGGAACGCGACTCCAGAAACGCTCCCTACAATATCCGGGATCCTCGATTTTTCAGGGCCGGAGCTCAAAATACGCCCGCCGCACGAGGAAGAATACTATCGCGCTCCCCTTCCGGTCGACGCGGAAGTTGTGCTCAAGGCCGATGTCGCACACGCTTTTAGCCTCGCACTCCTCAAATATTTCCCGGACACCGAAACGCAAAGAACCGCGCTTGAATGCTTGAGCCTGGCGGTCGCTAATACCGGCTCGAGAGTCTTCCAGCTCTGGTATGGTGAAGCGGGCGCAAATGGCAAAAATACACTAATTGACATGCTGCGTGTGGTGCTTCCAGGCCGTGTTGGTACGATCAGCGCAGCAGCAATCACGAGGGGGCTGGAAGGAGGGGCAAAACGATTCGGCTCGGCAGAGCTCGAGGGACTCACGTTCGCGGCGGTCGATGAGGTGAACGGCGCTTTCGATGTATCGGAAATAAAGCGGATCACAGGTGGCTCGACGATCAGCGTAGAAAGAAAGGGACAAAATCCCCATGAAATCCCGCAACGCTGGACACTTGCGGCGCTCACGAACAAATTGCCATCATTTTCACCTGCGACTGACACTGCATTTTTGCAGCGTTTGATCATCATTCCCTTCGATGCCGTATTTTACTTCAATGACGTGCAGCGCGAAGAATATCTCAGGCTCGGAATCGATGAATCGCGACTAAAACCCGCAGGCGACAAAGACAAGCTTCTTTCACAGATTGAAATCGAGCGGCCAGCAATTATCCGCTATCTCATTGACACCTACGTGCAGGTTCGGAAAGGCGGCGGGCGACCGTATGAATGTGCGCGAAGCCTACTCTTGAAGCAGCAGTACCAGAATGCAAACGATCTTGTGGCGCAATTCTTCCTTGAGCACTTCGAGCGGAAGGAAACTGGGCGCGTGGAATATGCGCGATTGATAGATCTATGGAAGGAGTACACAGGCGACAAGAGCGCCTCGATCCGTGAAGTCACGAAAAAATTGATGGAACGGTTCCCTTGGCTTTCGAAGGATGTATCACATTCACGACGCTTTCTAATCGGGATGCGAGAAATTGATGAGCTAAACGGCGACGAACCGAAACATTCCGAGAAAAATGCTGCCGAACCAGAAGAAATTAGCTCTTCTACCTCCGGGAAGGGTACGGAGGTACGGAAAACACCCCTTTTCAATTCCGAGCAGGGAAAATCAGAAAAACCATTCTTAAGTATAGAAACCCCTCAATTCCGTACCTCCGTACCCGAAACGCAAGAATCGGCGATTCAGGAACCAGGCCCAGACCTCGAAACCGCCTCGACAATTTATGACGACTTACTCGAATTGTACGACACCCAGGCCGCAAACCTGAAACGCGCGGAGATCCCGGAGGATCGCGCCCGCGTCACGCTCGATGAATGGCGGATCCGCGTTGGAACGCATGGGATCTTGAGCGAGCGATTCTCGCAATCGTATCAGGCGCTTCTTGAAAATGGGCTCATTCGATTCGAGGATCCGCATGTCTATTTAACATCTCAGAAAAAAGATATTAAATGAACAAAAATGAATTTACGTCGAGAATAAACTTGTCACTCTTTCTGACCATTTCTTTAAGTCTCCGATCTGAAAATTTCTCATAGGATGGCGTCGGTTCATTTCGAAATTAACAGCGGAGGGAACAGCGGTGAAAAAGATTCCTGAAGGCCGAAGATTTCAACCAGGCCAAAGCGGAAATCCCAAAGGCAGACCGAAAAAAGAAGATACTTGGAAGTACATCCTTTCTGGTTTGCTCGCACTCGAAGATGTGACTATGCCTGATGGCTCAAAGATAACAAGAAAGCAGGCAATCGCCATACGGATGATTCAAGAAGCACTTAGGGGGCGCGTCGAAGCCGCGAACTTCATCGGCAAGTACACAGAGAGCCAAGAGCCAACACCGATAAGTCCGGTGGACACTGATGAAAATCCATTAACTTGCGCAGTCTTCACAATGAAGAAGGAGACACTGGAGTCATGGAACAAACGAAACTAGAATGACTAAGAAAGAAGTACCAAGCGGTTAGAACGATGCTCAATTGGCTAGTGATATTAATTACAGCGTACGCCTTGATTTGATTTTGAGAAACTATGCACGTTCAACCAAATGATTACTCAGGTTTATCAGCACCCTTCTCATTCTTTTCCTCATTGTCTTTATTGTCTTTTGGAAAAAGAAATATCTTACCAACATAAACGCACGCAATGAGAAACAAAACTGTCGACCACCAAGGGGCAACAGTAAACGATGGAGATATGTTGGTCCCAAGTTGACTGTTTAGATAATTATAGCGAGCATTCGTAGAAGCACTTGCTACAAACGAAAGCAAGAACAAGAGCCCAATCCAAGAAAGGATAGCTGCACCCCAGCGGCGTCGGGGTTTCTTTTTTTCTTCATTCAATTCCTTGCCTCCTAACTCAAGTTTGAAAATCAATCTTTTTCATTTAAAATATTCTAACCCAAACCAGATAAATATTTCTTAATATGAATTTTTTGCTCATTTTCAATCACCATCAGTTTGAAATTTCTGCTGCTGTTTTTTAGTTTTTTATATACACCTAACGCTCCTCCAAGTTGTAGGCTGCTAATTATTGCTTACCCAAGCAATCTTCGCATTCACAGATCCGATAGGTAAAACTATATTTTTCATCTTACTTTCAAATTGTCCGCCGGATGGTTTTCCAAGGATAGGCCCTCGAACCACTTGCGATCAGGTGGGACTTGCCCAAATACCGGCGGACATTTGTTATTATAAATCACTATCGCAATTAGTCAATATCAATTTGTTATATAATAACAACTTACCTAGCATACAAGGCTCGTGAAGTATTTATATTTTCCATTTGCGTTATTGATTTAAATTGAAATCTATAAAGCAATTATTTCACATAATTCTTTCTAATTGGTTTTACTAAAAGCCAAGAGTCACACAAATAGTCACACTCTCCTCAAAAAATGGTCCTCAAAAGCACCGCTCAGCCAAAAGGCATCCCCAGCCTCCTGTCAAGTAGATTGTCCGTTTTATTCAAACTACCACCTTCAAGAAAGGGGGGAGCAAGAACCATTTTCCCTTTTAGTGTGCCAATGCAACCAAAGGCGTCAAACCATTGAGTATCTTCCTGGGATAGGTGTTCATCCAGTCCTGGGTCTGGCTAACGCCCAAGCTCACCAGCGGCAATGCAATGGAGCACAGCAGAATAGCAGTCAGATACCGCGCCTTGTTAGCCGTTTTTATTGCGTTTCGCAATAGGGCAAAGGTCTTTCATATAGCACTCGCTACATACTGGGCTGCTCGATTTACACCAGTTTCTGCCTATCTCCCAACAAGGGAAGTCCATAATTCCCGGAAACTCTGGATAAAGTGTCCGTGCCTTGTATATAACTTGTTCAACGGTCACGTCAGTGTTGCATAGACCAAGACGAGAAAAGACTCGACGCACATGTACATCCGATGAAATGTCAATTGAATAGTAGTCCGAAAAGGGAATCTTGAGCTCACGCGCGAGAATGTTGGTTGCCATGTTAGCGATTTTCGGGCCAACCCCGTCGAATTGCAAGAAACGATATACAACTTCAGAACTGGAAGGCTTACCCTTCCAGATAAGGGCAGCAACGCCCGCATAGTCGTTCTTGATTCGCTGAACAGCTGAATAGAAGTTATCCGCCATCGTGTTGACGAACCGGTGAAGTGGTTCCGGTTCTCTCATGAGACGATTTGCGTATTCGGCGTGGGGGCCCACAAGGCCGAACGATACTGTTCGGCGTTCGTCTCCGAAATCCGAAGGGCCTTGGAATAGGCGCCCCTATACGTTATTTGCCGAAGCGCTAATGGACGCCCACTGGGGTCCCAAAAGGGCGGCCAGCTTGATCGCTTCCATCATGCTGTCTTCCTTTGCCACCCCTTTTCCGGCAATATCAAAGGCGGTCCCATGGTCGACGCTGGTCCTGATGATGGGAAGACCCACCGTGACGTTTACGCCTTCTTCGAAATACAGGGACTTAAACACCCCGTGTCCTTGATCGTGGTACATGGCGATACAGAATTTATACTGGCCCTTGGCCATTCGGGGAAAAATCACGTCCGCTGGCAGGGGACCTTCTACAGGGATACCCTCGGAACGGGCCTGTTCAATCGCCGGAGAGATTTGGGTGATTTCCTCGTTTCCAAACAACCCATGCTCCCCCGCGTGGGGGTTTACCCCCGCCACTGCGATGGGTTCCCCCCTTCGTCCCAGGGCGGAAGAAAGCAGATACGCCAGTTTAATTTGCCCGTAAACCCGTTTTTGTGTAATTAAATCCAGGGCCGATCGAAGAGAAACATGGGTAGTAACGTGGAACACAAAGATATTTCTGGCCGAAAGAACCAGGGAATAATTCTTAACACCAAAGCCCTCCGCTAACATTTCCGTGTGCCCGGGGTACTTAAATCCGCCCAACCGAATAGCTTCCTTATTGATAGGGGCGGTCACTATCCCGTCGATCCGGCCCTGCTTTCCCAATTCCACTGCCATCTTTATGTACCCCACCGCCGCGCTTCCGGTTTCCGCCGACAGTTTCCCCGGTTCCACCTTCCCGAGGGGGGGGGCCGATTGGATAACAGCGATGGTGCCCCTTTCTTTAGGAATTGAGGGATCGGGCAACCCCGCAGACAGCGAGAACCGAGGCCGCGCGGGCTCCGGGACAAATCGAAGTGCCAGTTCCAGATTTTCCAAATCCCCCAAAACCACGGGCCTATACTGAAATCCCCCGTTTTTTCGCGCTAAAGCCTTTACACAAACCTCAGGACCAACACCCGCCGCGTCTCCCATCGTCAACGCGAGAACGGGACCTTTTGCTTCATCCATGGAGACTCACCTTTTCTAAAAGTTCTACCGCCATCTTTAGGGATTCGTTTTTCCCAAATCCACCGGCTTTTGTAACGATTCGAATTCCAGGACGTTTTCCGCCTCGGAGCGCGCAAAGGGGTATCCCGGGAGAAACCTCATCCAGGACATCCAGGGCACCGCAGTCAAATCGATCTAAAACGGCCCTGGCCACATCCCCTCCCGTGGCTACCACCGAAGCGTCAGGCCGGGTTTCCACAAAGGATTGAACCACCTGGGCTAGTGAAGCGGCAATTTTTGCTGCCACGACTGTGGGGGATAACCCTATTTTTTCTCCTAAGTTTAACGCTTCCTCGACATCCTTTCTCTCGCCCGCGCTAGCGACCACCGGGACCGCTCCCCGAAGGGAAGCCTTTACACAGAGGTCCATAGCCGAACTTAGATATTTGTCACGTTCGGAGCCAAAAAGTGGCTCAATTTCCAATTTTATCAATTCCGAATCCCCCGAGGAAACGAGGTACTTTAACTGCTCCCGGGATGTCGGATTTACCGACCCCACGGCGACGATCACGGGTTTTCGCTTCGCGATTTCTTCGGCCTTCGCGTTGTTTCGACCCGCGAGAATTTTCGCGACCGGATTGGCAAGCCCCGCGGCTCCAACCAGCAATAAACCCTCAGAATCGGACATCGCGGTCTGGGCGATCGTTTCCAAATCGGCGTTCGATACGGCGTCGCAAACCACAATAGCCCCATCGGCCTTCGCTTTTTTCAAAATCGACGCGAGGGATCCCGAGGAAAGTTCGTCTAAGGTACAGGAGAGAATTGGCCTGGTACTCTGTTGGGCAAGCAACGTGGGAACGTGACTAATAGTAACCGGGGTTACGGGGTCTTTCCCGGCGGCGCCTCGGGATACGGGTTGTCCATCCACAAGCAAGTACCCTCCCACCAGGGTTCTGCCATTGGCGGGGAATATGGGGCATACCAGCACGGCCTTAAGGTCTAGGGAATCCATCAAAGCGTCAATTTCCGCTCCGATCTGCCCCCGGAGGGTTGAATCAACCTTTTTAAAAAAAGGTACGACCCCCGTTTTTTTTAAGGCATCGGCGGTATGGGAAACCTTCATCGCCGCGTCTTGGCTCTTTAAAAACCGGGAATCGGTGTTGACCACCACGATATCCGCGCCTTGGATATCCTGGGACCCCCAATTCCCGAAAAGTACGCGCGTCGCGAGTCCCGCTTTACTAAACTGGGCTCCTGTATCTCCCGCGCCGGTAAGATCATCCGCGATTATGGCGTATATGCTTTTCATGGATACTCCAAAATATAAAGATTTTTATGCGCGTACCCTTCGTTGAAACGCTTTATGCTTGCTGAGGCTTGGTCTTTTTCCCGTATATAGTGCATAGATAATGGGTCATTAAGGGAACGACGAACGCGGTCACTAAAACAGAAGTAGCGACTTGCGCGGTAGCCACGCCGGCGAAGGGAGCGAAGGACGGATCGGCTTGAACCACCACCGCCACCGTGGCGATCGAATTACCAGCGGTTGTTCCGATAGCGAAGCCAATGCCCGCATTTTCTTTAAAGAACAGCTTGTACGCCAGCACTCCCAAAAAGCCGGTGATAAAGGCGACCAATAAACCCAACACGATACCGTTCAAACCGCCTTTTACAAGGCTGGTCAAATCGATGCCTGCGCCGAGGGCTAAGGAAAAGAAGGGAATCGTAATATCCGCCGTGGGTTTCATCATATCGGCGAATTTTCTATCCAGGTTGCCTAAAATAAAACCGATGAGAAATGGAATTATCGCGGCGATGATGTACACCCACGGAATCGCACCGAGACCCGAAATACCGAGGAAAAGCAGGGTGAAGAAGGGCCCGTCGTTAAGGCCGCTGGCGATATACGCGCCCCTATCCTCCTCGTTGCCGTACTGTCCTGTCAATGCTAACCATAAGCCCCCGTTGGAGTTGATAAAAGTTATCAACGCGGCAAGGAGAGAAATCCCGAGAATGCCTTCTTTTCCGAATAAAACTCCGTAAATAATGACCAAAATCCCCGGGACCAAAGTTTTGGCGAGCAACAACACTCCAGTCCTGGCTAGGACTCCTGGACTCTGTTTTAAATTTATCTGCGCTCCAGTTGCTACGATCAATAACGCGATGAGGGGTAACGCTCCATTTTTAAACAACGCCGTAGTAAAGGAACCGAGATCGAGGAAACCTGGGAAAAAAGTTCGGAGTATCGAGCCCAGTAAAAGAGGAATAATCATCATGCCGCCTGGAATTTTTCGCATTCCGTCAATAAAAGAAAAATTTTTCATCTCTACCTCCTATACGTTCCTGGTCTATTCATTTCCGTCATACGCGGAAGTGATAACTGATTGTAGCCTTCCATGCTTAGTTACAACGTTATGCTTCATCATGATCGTAGGCCGTAAGTATATCGCCGCCCCGCGCTTGGATCGCTTCGATTTCTTTAAGGGGCGCGCTGGAATCGGTGATGATATGCGTAAAATCTTCCACTTCGGCAATCTTGCCAAAACTGACCCGGCCAAACTTTGAACCGTCGGCTAAAAGAATGCTCTGGGAGGAAATTTGCATACCCCGCTGTTTTAAAGGAATACGGTCGATCATACGGTTCGTAGCCCCCGCGATCGCGTCCACTCCCGCGGCCGCTATAAACGCGATATTGCAACGGATGCTGAAGGAATCGAACAACCTTTGGGATATAAGACCGGCGACGGTTTGGGATTCCGCGTGGATTTCCCCGCCGAGCATAATCCCATGGATCGATGGATATCGGGTAAGAATGGAAGCGATATTGATACCGCAGGTGATTACCGTAAGTCCCTTCCGAGCGGCGATCTCGGGGATAAGGAATTCCGTCGTAGTCCCGCCGTCTAAAAAGAGAACGTCCCCGTCCTTTACAAAATTGGCGGCATACTGGGCGATCAATTTTTTTTCTCGGGAATGTTCGGTCTCGCGGACGGAGAATGGCGCCTCCTTAGAGATGCTGGAGACGGCGACCGCCCCACCTTGAAGGCGGCGGACCAGACCAAGATCGTCCAACTCTTTCAGATCCCGTCGGACCGTGGCGGACGATATACCCAATTCCGCCGCCAGGCTCTCTATGGTCGCCTCTTTCCGTTCTTCGAGAAACTGAAGCAACTTACGGTGCCGCAATTTGCTAATCATAATCAATATTTTATATCACTTTTGGCAATTGTCAATCATTATTTTGCATTTCAGATCATTTTTAATCAGAATAGATCATATCGGTTCAACGATCCCTATTCTTCCGGAGATATATTAAAGAAGCCCCTGGTTTCGATACAATCTCGAAACGCGATAAAGTCCTCGGCGCTGAGGGCTTTCGCTATAATGTAGCCCTGGAAACAACGGCATCCCATGGGCCAGGGGGTTCGAAGGGTTTTTTCGGTCTCCACCCCTTCGGCGACCAACGAAAGGCCCAGTCCGTGGGCGATGGAGACCAGATATTTGACGATAATTTTGTCGCTGTGGTTTGTATCGATGTTTTCTACAAAGAGCCGATCTATTTTTATTTCATTGATGGGAAAACGGTGGAGATGGCTGAGTGAAGAAAAACAGGTACTGAAATCATCCACCGAAAGGCGTACGCCGATCTTTTTAAATCGATCGAGGATAATCGCGGCGGCGTTGGGCTCCTCGAACAGGCAGGTTTCGGTTATCTCGATGGTAACCAGATCCGGATCGATACCCGCCGATTCTATGGCGGATTTTAGTACGTTGGCCGCCTCATCCGAATGGAACTGCTGGGCCGAAAGGTTGATGGATACGGTGATATCTCCCCTACCCTCTTTCTGCCACGCCTCTAGGCGTCGAACGCTCTGATAGATCAGGCATTTCCCCAGGGGAATGATAAGTCCCATCTCCTCCGCCAGGGGGATAAAGGTGGACGGCATAATAAGACCCTTTTCCGGATGCCACCATCGGATAAGCACCTCCGCCTCGACCTTATCGACGTGCAGTGTCGTTCCGTCAATGGAAGAACAGAGGAGCTTAGGCTGATAATAAAGGACAAATTGTTCCCCAATTCGTTCAATTAGGGGCTTCTCAATAGCCCGAATAATGGAATTTTGATATTCCATCTTTTCCAGAACCCTCCGGAGCATATCCTCTTTAAATAGGGCAAAGGGCTTTCGCTGTTCCGTAGCTGCGTATTCCGATGCAAACCTGCAGGTAATTCCGTCCGAGGGTGGCAGTTTATGACCGGAATCGGTGGCAGGTTTGGAACGGAATATTCAACGATTTACATCTTGTCGGGATAGTTCACTCAGCTTTTGCACTGAAAACCCGCCAATTTTCTGCGAAATGCGATATGGTATCAGCTATGCTCTCTCCGATTTGACTTGTCGATCCATGATGCATGCGAGGACGAAGGCATGCGGATTGTTATCTAGGTCATTCAGAAATGCATCGGCCTGTGGTTCCTTAGTGAAGGCAATCGGCGCCTTCGGATCGTGGAGCAATTTCTGCCCATGTTCAACCAGTCTGTCACGAATAGATTTTTCGTTCATTCTTATTCCGCCTACATTCTTATTCTGCCTAACGCTAGAGCTCGCTGATTTTCACGGAGCGCAGCGGAATGAAAATCCAGTGCAGCGTTTTGTTGGCGATCTTTTTTCATAAAGTCGACCACTCTTTGCAAAGAACTTCAGCCTGCTCCAGAACGGTTTGGGTTGCCTTTTCTTGTTTGTCGGGGGGGTAGCCGTATTTGCGCAGAATCCGTTTCACAATCACCCGTATCTGGGCGCGGGCGTTTTCGCGGACTGTCCAGTCTATCGTTACGCTCCTTCGAACCGCTTCGACCAACTCGTGGGCAATCGTTTTCAGCGTCTCATCCCCTAAAACCTTAACGGCGCTATCGTTGACTTCCAGCGCGTCGTAGAAAGCGATTTCATCATCAGTCATGCCGAGGTTTTCGCCACGCTGCTGAGCCTCGCGCATTTCCTTGGCCAATTTAATGAGCTCCTCGATCACCTGCGTGGCCTCAATTGCCCGATTCTGGTATTTCCGTATGGCCTTTTCAAGCATCTCAGCGAAGGATCGTGCCTGAACGACGTTTTTACGTGAGTTTGTCTTGATCTCATCGTTCAGGAGTTTTCTCAGCAACTCCACAGCGAGATTACGGTGTGGCAGCTGCTGCACTTCCTGGAGGAAGTCGTCCGAGAGAATCGAGATATCCGGTTTCTTCAATCCCGCCGCAGCGAAAATGTCAATGACCTCTTCAGACGCCACTGCTCGCGACACGAGCTGGCGAATAGCGGTATCCATCTCTTCAGGGCTCTTGCCTTCTCCTTCAACCGTTGCTTTGGCAAGCCCGGCGCGGACCTCCTGAAAGAATCCCACTTCATCACGAATTTTAAGAGCTTCCTCGTGCGGAACAGCGAGAGCAAAAGCCTTGGACAGCGCAGTCACCTCTGCCAGATAGCGCTTCTTGCCATCCTCCAGCTGAAGAATGTGTTCCATGGCGGCCCCAATGCCGGCAATACGCTTTGCCGGGTCTGCTTTGAGAAGAGAGGTGTAATCGAAACCGTGGAACATGGCGACGACAATTTCGAATTTCTCCAACATCACCGCAACGGCTTCTTCCTGGTTAATGGTCGCCTTTCCGCGACCACCAGCTTCGGTGTAGTCTGCGAGAGCTCGTTTCAACTGGTCCGCAAGGCCGAGGTAGTCAACGACCAATCCGCCCGGCTTATCTTTGAACACCCGGTTGACGCGGGCTATCGCCTGCATCAGGCCGTGTCCCCGCATCGGCTTGTCCACGTACATCGTATGAAGCGACGGGCAGTCAAACCCCGTCAACCACATATCCCGCACGATCACAATCTTCATCGGATCGGCCGGGTCTTTGAACCTCTTGGCCAGGGCCTTACACCGCAGTTTGTTGCGAATATGAGGCTGCCATTCAGCGCGATCTGATGCGGAACCTGACATGACGATCTTCAGTACACCCTTGTCGTCGTCATCGCTGTGCCAATCAGGCCGCAGCTTCACAATGGCGTTGTACATGTCCACACAGATTCGGCGACTCATGCAGACAACCATAGCCTTGCCATCTAATACCTGCAGCCGGTTTTCAAAATGGTTCACTAAGTCTTCCGCAACGAGCGCGATTCGCTTTTCCGTGCCGACCATCGCTTCAAGAGCAGCCCACTTGGTACGCAGTTTCTGCTTGTAAGACTCTTCCTCCCCTTCGGTGATCTCTTCAAACTCCGGGTCGATTTTCGGCTTTTCTTCTTCCTTTAAGTCGATCTTGGCCAACCTACCCTCATAAAAGATGGGCACCGTGGCGCCATCCTCGACCGCTCGCAGGATATCATATTTATCGATATAATCTCCGAAGACTGCCGGCGTACTGCGGTCGTCACGTTCGATGGGCGTACCCGTAAACCCAATGAAGGACGCACTCGGTAGAGCGTCGTGCATGTGTCGCGCGAATCCGTCGATGAAGTCATACTGACTGCGGTGCGCTTCATCGGCAATGACCACAATATTCCTGCGAGTGGATAGTTCGGGGTATTGCCCACCGTTTTCTCCAGGCAGAAATTTCTGAATCGTCGTAAAAACCACTCCGCCTGAAGGAACCTGGAGAAGCTCCTTCAAATGTTCCCTGCTTTCCGCCTGAACGGGTGTCTGCCGCAGAAGATCACTGCATGATGAAAACGTGCCAAAGAGTTGATCGTCCAGATCATTCCGATCGGTTATCATCAGCAATGTCGGATTTTCCATAGCCGGATGACGGATGATCTTTCCGGCGAAAAACGCCATCAGAAGGCTCTTGCCGCTCCCCTGGGTGTGCCAGATCACCCCGATTCGGCGGCCGCCGAAGTGTTTGGTTCCAGCGTCATGTACAGCCTGTGGGTCGTGTTTCACATACGGGTTGTACTCGTCATGCTCCGGGAATCGGGCATACAGCATGCCGGGATTGGCATCGATACCGCACGCCGACAACGTACATTCAACCGCTTTGTTGACCGCATGGAACTGGTGATAGGCCGCCGCTTTTTTGGCAATGGCAGTACCATCATCGTCGAAAACGACAAAATTCAAAACAAAGTCGAGAAACCGCCGCTTTTCAAAAACACCCTTGAGCAGCACTTCGAGTTCCACAGAGCCTCGCGAAGCGATCTCCTTGCCGTCAATGGTGCGCCACGGCATGAACCTGTCCCATCCGCTGGTGAGCGTGCCACAGCGGGCTTCCAGGCCGTCGGAAATAACAAGCAACTCGTTGTAGACAAAGAGACCAGGGATATCGCTTTTATAGGTCTGAAGCTGGTTGAAGGCATGACGGATGGTAGTCTTCTCATCCGCAGGATTCTTAAGCTCGATCACGCCCAGGGGCAGACCATTGACAAAAACCACAATGTCAGGCCGTCGATTCTTTCGATCCTCAATGACCGTGAACTGATTAACAACAAGCCAGTCGTTGTTTTCCAGGTCTTCAAGATCGAGCAGCCATACCTTATTGTGAACCTCTCTACCATCCTGCATATAGGATACATCCACGCCATCGGTGAGCATTCGATGGAAGCGCCTGTTGTTTTCGATCAAGCTGGGTGATTCGGTCCGCGTGATTTTTCGGACGGCCTCTTCAATTGCATCCGGCGGGAAGTTCGGATTGATGTTTACAAGCGCGGTCTGAAGTCTTCCGATCAAGACAACCTGATCGTAATGCTGACGTTCGCAGGTTAAACCGTCTGGGCTGATATTCGGGCCAAAGGCCGTTTGCCAACCGAGAGATTCAAACCAGTTAAGAGAGGTCTCTTCGAGGGTGTTTTCAGTCAGACTGGACATCGCTTCCTCCGTGCCTGAACGCGCCGCTGGTAGAGTCGCTCAGTAAACCCGCCTTCCTTTTTAAAGGCTTCGGCCTGAGAGAAAAGCTGTCGGTCTATCAAGCTGAATGCTACAGCAATTAACACCAAAGCAGCATTGGCTGCGATTTCTACGTAAGTGGACCGAGTGAACATTGTAGACTTAATGAACGGTCTACCATGTCCACTTCGTCCGTGTTGTCCATTCCCATCATTAATTTCCTGAACCCAGTGTGCCACCTCATCCGCTGTAGCACAGCGCCAATTGATCAGCGTCGCCAGGTGAGGATCTCCCCACTCCCACTTAGACAGTCCCCGATGTCGCAAGAAATCCTCATAATCTAGACGCAATTCCTCCAAGCTGGATCGGACAACATTAGTCAGTTTTATTTCGGTCTTTCTGAACGTTCTCGAATCCATGCTGTCCCCAGCGATGTATTGCACTCCTGACCGTGTGGCTTGTAGCATCTGGTCCTTTGTCTGACTAAATTTGTCAACATAGTGGTCACAAAATTGAACCGTTACATCATAGGCAATAATCTCAATCTGAAAACTTTTCAGATTGCTATAGCTGCCATGTTTTAGAATTAGGCCTTCAGAAGGCTTACTTCCCGTTCTGCGTCCACCCTGTACATGTTGTCCATTCTGTCTATTCATATGCCGGTTTCACTATGTACTATTTCCAAAATGGAAACAACTGAATCCTCATCCAGTTCGCCGGATTCAAAAATATTTTTCAGATGTTTGCTGGCGGCCGGCCCCTTTACATTAAACAGCCCGGCCAGGGCCTTCTGAGTCATCCAAAAGTTTTCATCATGATACAGGACACCGACTTTTTTATCACCGTCCGGGGTGCTGTAGAGGATGATTTCATTGTTTTCTTTCATGGTTTAGCCTCCACAATGAACTTTTCTACGTCCGGGTCGCACAGTCCGCCGGAAATGAGTTTGAGGGTGAGGATTAAAATTTTCATTCCTCGACCTCCTGTTTGTGCTCAATGACGATGCGTTCAGCCTCGCGGTCGTAGCTGTCCGCCAAACCTCTCAAGCTAACAGCGAATCGCTGAAATCCGGCGTCCTCTACTTCCTCAGCTTTGCTTCGGAACTGTTCAGCCAGTTCTCTCTCCGGTTTTCCGGTTGGGTCAACGAAATAAGCTCCTCGCGAGTTGTATATCCCTGTACTGTAACCGTTGCGCAAGTCATCAGCATCACGGTCATTCAGTGCGGCAGCGACAGCGCGGTGTATCCATAAGCCTTTTGGATCGGGTGGGGTGTGAATCAATACTTCGCCAATTAAGTTAAGTGCAACTTCCAAGTGGCCTGATTCCCTGCAAATATCCTTAACTTTTTGGAGCCAATCTTTAAAGCAATCTTCGCGGAATGTTCCATCTTTTTGTGTTCCAGGTGGTGTTTTCCACTCATGTAGCAGCAGCCAGGCATTTTCTGCAATAGCCTTTAATTCTTCGGTGGGTTCCTTCTGCGGAATATCTTTTTTCTTGGATCGGTATATTAGTTTAATCAGCTCACAAAAGAACTCAGGGTCATCGGCCAGTCTGTTTTCAAGGAGTTTGGGTGCGGCTCCACTGTAGCGATCCAACAAAGGGAGATATGCCGACTCGACTCTAAAGAGCTTTTCCTGATTAACCGAAGGATCTTCCTGAAGAAACTTGATAAGTTCAACGATTTGATAATTATCCGCGGCATAAATGGACTCGCTGGAGGAAATGGCTCCAAGCAACGCACGAACACATTGATCAGTATCGATTGGCTGCTTATCATAACGCATTCTGTCTAGGCAGTTGATTGCAGTATATTGTCTGCCATGTTCAAGGAGTTTTTCAATAGCGATGGCAAGTTCACCATCGGCTTGATAGACATTTGCGCTGGTTCGGGCCCAGTATTCACTCTCGTGCACCTGAAGCCATTTAGAAGCGCGATCCCATGCTTCCTTGGTAAACGGTAAATAAGCTAGGAATTGACCCACTTGCTCAGGCGTCCAATCAGATTTATCGATATTGTCGCACCACCCCCAGCCTTTGAGATGGTAACGCCTCCAGATAAAACCACTCACCAAGGCCTTGCGCTTGTTGTCCGCTGAATCCAGGAAGTGAGGCAAAAGGGTGCGCTCAATGGCTGAATCGGCAATAGCACCAAGTGCGTACCCTACTTGATAGGGTGAAGAAACGGATTCGGCAAATCGGATGACACCATCGGTACCATCTTGCCGAAAGATTTCTAAAATAGCCGTTTCGCGGCGGGTGTCGAGTTTCTTTTGTTGCTCTTTCCAATCGCCGTTCTCTTCGTAGAGATCAAAGTCTCGGTCTGTGAAAAGGTGCTGATATAAATTGAAAGGGTTGGTGGGGGCGAGTTGCTCGGCAACGTGTTCAATATATGTAATCAGTTCGTCGGGCAATGCCCATTTTGCATAGGAAAACCGCCGGTGTTTTTTTGTGAATCTCGTGAGATGGTCCCAAATCGAAAGTCGTTGCTCTTCGGGGAGCTCTGAAATGGGTTGGGAGGCAAGAGCCTGTAGAAGTTGATTAAAAGCGGGTTTAGGCAGGTTATCAAAATGATCAATCAATGTGGAAAGTCGAGCGGTATCTTGCCCTGCTGCAGCCACCGCTAGCTCCGCGTAAAAAGATACCTGCTGCCAGTATTCCTGATGCGTCACGCCTTTTCCCCAATCATCGGGTATGGTTTTGCGCCAGATTGGCTTGTGCGATCCAGAAGAGGTCTGGTGCTGGCCAGGCAGAAGCTGAATGATTAGATTCCAGGCGATATCCGGCCTCTCTCGAAGGATAGTTTGCACCGCCACCTTGCGCTTTTCAAAAGATGCCAACGTTTGCGGCATCCAGGGTAGCAAAATGGTTACAAGCGAATTGGATGGACGATTGACCCACTGGCCACCAGGGTCATGGCTGGCGAGTTCAGCAAGCGCAACACAGACACGAACCAGATATTGTTCATCCCAAGCGAGCCCTTCCAACGCCCAGAGCAGGCCTGTTAAATAATTATCGCCAATGATGCCGTTACCTTCCTGTGAAAAAAGCTCATCAAATGGACATGGCGTCAGACGCATCGCCTTCTCGACCGCATCAAGAAAATTACCCGGAGCGGCTTCGGCCAGAGTAGGCAGCAGTCTATTTAGGCTGCCCCATAAAACCCAGTCGGCATCGGTCATAAGTTCGCGTATCACCAATATGCAGGTTGCTTCAGCTTTCCCTTGCGAGCAGTTGGCGCACGACTCCGGCTGGCTGCCCAGAATGGCCAAGCCCTCAGCAATTCCTTTTCGCAATAACTGTGAATATTTCAGTACTTTGCCATGAATGCTTGCCGCGTATCGCCCTTCGGCGGGCAGTTCAAAAGCCGGATCTGGCTCCTTAAGTACGGAAACAGCAAGCGACCTAAACGTATCGAGGTCCTGATCAAGGATACGCGATCCCAACAGACTCCAAAGTTCGGCTCGATAATCAACTTTCCAGATTCCGTTTTTGAGAGACAACGGGCTGTCAGGGTAGTGCAAAATTTCCCGTGCCTTCCTTAGCCATTCGTCATAACTGATGCCGAGCAGTTGGGTTATTACCTCAAGGTCATATTGATTTTTGTCTTGCCAAGAGCCGATCAAAATAGCCAAAGTAAGATAGGTTGCGTCCGGATGCAGGGTCCAATCGGTTGTAGGTTTCTCCTGTACCGTCTTGAACTCCTCAGGCATTAACACCAAGGCCTTTTGTTTAAATGTTCCTCGAAGATCGTCTGGTAGTTTGCCTGGTGTGATCGTACCGGCATCCTGATTCCATGTTTGTACAATATCAACAACCCGTGACCAAACCCACTGCGGATCCTGCTGCTGGTATTGGGAAATGTGGGAAAGCAGTAGAGACAGGACAACACCGAACTCGTTACCAAGATCATAACTAAGCAGATAGAAATGCTTCAGGAAGTCATAGAGTTCGTCCCTTGAAACATCGTTGCCACAGTTTGCTGTCTTCAGGTGGTGCTTAATGACCTCCAGTTTCTCGATGCTCCTGTGTGGGCTGAAATTCGCCTGCTGGACGTTTCTGATAAACTCATCAAAGTTTTTGGTGTGCCTCGCCTGATTCAGCAACCATTGCACATTCTCTGCATCTGTTGCACTGAGCGGGCCTGTGATCAGCGCAATAACATCCTTGTTTCTTGTGAACACCTTGGGATTATTGAAATCATTCCAGGCTGCCTGCATCACCTCGCCAAAAAGAGCGTTGCCGTTCGTGATGGCAATGGAATGCTTTACCTGCCCGAGAAGTTTCCGCCGTTCCTTGGTGTTCACGTTTTCTACGAAAACAATGAGGTCGTCTGTATCAAAGCCGTCGATCTTGCCCTGAAGTTTGATTTCCACAATGGGCCAACAGGGAAGGCAGGGAGTATTTCCGCCGGTAAGCATTAGCGCGACAAATGAAGCCTGGACATGCGCTTCAAAATGAGCGCCGCCACTTCCTGTGGAAAAAGGGTTGCTGAGCTTTTTGCTTTTGCTCATACCCCGGCATCCTCAACGAACTTCTCGGCATCCGGGACGCGCAGCTCCCCGGAAATGAGTTTGGGCAGAAGAGTATCGCGGAGAGCAATGAGAGTTTTGTTCTCATTTGTATTTTTTTCAATTTGCTCATCAAAGGTGGATGCTATTTTTTCGAATTCGCTTACCAGCTTCTCGCCGGGAGTAAGCCAGCTCAGTTCCTCAAACTGTCTTTTGTTGATGGCACCAAATACCGTTCCCTCCGCATCGAAGCGGGCGAATCTATTGCTTAAAGTATTCATTGCATAGTAGGTGTAAGAACGGCTACCTGATTTGTGGCGAACTGCGGCGACGCCTCTGCCGACGCAGCATCGTTCCATAGCCATGTTGATATCCCCAACTGGTGCACGGACACTGACCAAAGTGTCGCCCTGATCCGCGAGTCGCTGTGGCGCCGTGCAATAGACCCTCTTAGACGGATATCTAAAGCTAAAATCTCGACGTCCCTGAAAAAAGGGAAGTCCGTTTCCTATCTCGTTATATGTGTTACCAGGCGGAGATTGGCCCATCGTCAAGTTAAACTCAGAGCCAATCGGTTTAACCTCCCACCCCTTCGGAATCTCCCCAAACTCAGAGTTTTCGAAACTGTCGGGGAAGAGCGCGGCAATATCATCTGGCAGACCTGTCGGGCGGCCTTCGGCTTTGGCGCGCACCGGATCGAAATCCACGAACCAGGACTTGAAGATGGCCCGGGCCATGGCCTCCAATGTCTTGTTCATCTGCCGGTTCAATTCGATCTTGTCGTCCAGCGACCCGAGGATATGGGCTATGGCGCGTTGTTCGGGGAGAGGGGGTAGTAAAATCCTAAAGTTTCTCATTGACTCAAGAGCACGAGCAATCTTAGGTACACCTGTGGTACTTACATACGAATTTATCTCATTCTGCCCATATCGAGATCGGAAATAATAAAATACATAAAGCGGATCGGCTATGTTCCTTGCTATCCTCAATCCTACTAAATTTGGTGATAAGAGATAGTATTTATATGTTTCAGGCACTAGTCCAACTAATCCAACAGTACCTCGAGCCACAAATACAACGTCTTTTGGTAGAACGAGTGACGAAGACAAAGACTCCGCTTTTTCTTCTGATACAAAAACATAATCTTGGTCATCAAATCGTGGTCCTGATAAATTTATTCCTCTGATGATTGGTACTCCCGAATTAACATACTCAGCTTTTTTAACATTGGAGCCAAACGGACCTGAGAACGTTTTTTCTGCAATCTCTTTAACGCTAACAATCTGCCAATCACTCCCCATAGCCCAAAACCTCCAAATTTCTTTTGATGGCGGCTTCGAGCCGGTCTTCCTCGGAGAACTGCTCGTAGAGCGTGGCTGAAAATTCGGCCATCTTTTCCTCAAATGGAACGCCGTCATCCTCGATCTCGGCTGCGCCCACGTATCGGCCCGGGGTCAACACATAACCGTTTTCCCTGATCTCATCGGTTGTGGCGCTCTTGCAAAAACCCGGCACATCCTTGTATTCGCCGGCCTCTTTTTCTCCGCGCCAGGCATGGTAAGTGGTGGCGACCTTGTCGATCTCTTCATCGTAAAAATCTTTATGGGTCCGGTCGATGAGGCTTCCCAATTTGCGAGCATCGATAAAGAGTGTTTGCCCGCGTCGGTCGCGAAACTTGCCGTTCTTCTTGTTGCGAGCCAGAAACCACAGGCACACCGGAATCTGCGTCGTATAAAAGAGCTGTCCGGGTAGGGCGATCATGCAGTCCACCAGATCTGCCTCGATGATGTTCCTGCGGATTTCTCCTTCGCTGTTGGTGTTGGTGGACATGGAACCGTTGGCCATGACGAAACCGGCCACGCCCGTTGGCGAGAGGTGGTGGATGAAGTGCTGAATCCAGGCGTAGTTGGCGTTGTTCACCGGCGGGATGCCGTATTTCCAGCGTGCGTCCTCACGCAGGCGTTCTCCGCCCCAGTCGCTCATGTTGAAGGGTGGATTGGCTAGGATGAAATCAGCTCGCAGGTCTTTGTGCAAGTCGTTATGGAAGGTGTCCGCATGCTGCCCGCCAAGGTTGGCGTCGAGTCCTCTGATGGCCAGGTTCATCATTGCCAGGCGCCAGGTGGTAGGATTGGACTCCTGGCCATAGATAGCGATGTCGCCCAGGCGGCCGCCGCGCTCCTCAACAAAGCTCTCGCTTTGAACGAACATACCGCCCGAGCCGCAGCAAGGGTCATACACGCGGCCTTTATACGGCTCGATCATCCTGACAAGCAGATTGACCACACTCCGAGGCGTGTAAAACTCACCGCCGCCTTTGCCCTCAGCAGCAGCGAAGCGACCGAGAAAATACTCGTACACCCGGCCGAGAATATCTTTCGAACGGGATTCATCGTCTCCAAGTCCGATCTTGCTGATGATATCGATGAGTTCACCAAGACGGTATTTATCCAGAGACGGACGCGAATAGTCTTTGGTCAGAACACCCTTGAGGGTCGGGTTCTCTTTCTCAATAGCGACCATCGCGTCATCAATGATTTTGCCGATGGTCGGCTGCCTGGCGTTGGATTGGAGTATGTTCCAGCGGGCCTCCTTTGGCACCCAGAAAATGTTGGCAGCCGCATATTCGTCACGGTCTTCCGGATCTGTATATTCGCTATCTTTCGTGGCTTCCAGTTGCTTGTACTTAGCCTGGAAGGCGTCCGAAATGTATTTTAGGAAAATCAAGCCGAGAACCACATGCTTGTACTCGGAGGCATCCATATGTCCCCGCAGCTTGTCGGCGGCATTCCACATCTGGTTCTCAAAGCCGAGATTGGCACCATTTGTTTTTATTTCTGTCATATATTTCCTCTTTCATATTTATCCGCGTAACATTAGCTTAACCTTTAAATCCTGGCCTTAGCGAAGCGAAGTATTGGCGTGGTTTTTGCGTCATCTTCTCGCAAAAATCATGACAGAAAGCTTTATAAGATTGAAGCATGTGTCAGATTTGCTTCTTTAATTAATATAATTTTATGCTGCACCCTTTTGTCAACACATAATTTTAAAAAATAAAGTGGATTGTAGCACCATCCTTTTCAAGCAATCATGGCTATATAGGGTAGTTCTCGAGGCATGAACTTTGAGTCATACATTTATTCAGACGTTTCGTATTCTAGAGATTGGTGAAACCGCTCGGTGTTGTAGAACTTGACGTATCGCTTTATGCCCTCCTTTTGTTCCGCTATAGATTCATAGTCATTGAGAAAAATATCTTCATACTTGAGGGTAGGCCAGAATCGCTCGATGTAGATATTGTCCAGCGCCAGGTTGACACCGTCCATACTGATTGCTATGCCCCAGGATTATCACGGTCGGTATCAAAAGCGGCATACCTTGCCAATATTTCAATAGAGGATATTCGTCATCAGGAGCTCCTGAAAAATGACACTACTCATTCATGACGCGAATGTCCTCATCATAGAAAAGGTGGAGCAGTTGAGGGCAATAAATCCTCGTCCGCCTATCACTTCACCAGTCCGCCGACGAAGGCCCAGGGGACAAGAGGTAGGTCCTTCCATTTCATGCTCTGTTCGCCGGCGTAGGCGAGGGCGCAGTCGGCTGGTGCGGTTCTCGAGTAGCGCATCCAGGACTCGAGGCCTTTGGCGAATTCCGGATCGAAGGTCTTGCCCGACTTGATTTCGATCGCCTTCAGCTTCGGCCCGCCCTCGTACACGACATCGACTTCCGTGCCAACGTTATCACGCCAGAAGTAGATATCGGGAGTGAATCCCTGGTTGCAGCGCGCTTTGAGAAACCCGGACACGACAAATGACTCGAAAATATTGCCTCGGTTTGGATGTACGAAGAGCTCCTCTGCCGTTCTGATGCCGAGAAGCAGCGTCGCCAGGCCTGTATACACGAAATAGAGCTTGGGGCTTTTAACGAGGCGCTTGCCGTATACCATAAATGCTTTCAAAGCCCTAGGCAACAAAAAATAAAAGTCACACAAAAAGTCACACTTTTTGCCCAATTCCTCCTGATATGACTTTATACGGATATGAGTTGATTGATTCAATTATTTTATGTATAATAAATATATAAGTGCATGAAGTGATTCGTGCTGATTATGGATGATACGGCCTTCGGACAGCTTCCCAAGCTCGTGAAGCGGGTTCGACTCCCGTCGGTCGCTTACAGTCTAACTCTCTATTCGTACAAGCGCTTAAAGAGTACCACCTCCAGGTGGCAGAACTCCTGCACATCCCCCCATAGCTCCTACCCCTGCTTAGAATCTATCCATAAAAGGGAAGCAAATCCGGCGCGACAGGTGTTCGAGGCAATTGTCTATGTCCTTTGTACCGGGTTCCAGTGGAAAGCCCCACCTGAGGAACTCTCATGACAGGGAGAAAAGCTTCCGTCAAGGCACGGCTCAAAACTGTGGCCACTCTACCCGCTTCCTGCGAGCGACTAGATGACGCCGTTCAGGAGCCTTAACTGCTGCGAGCCGGCCACGACATGCTTGTCAGACCAATCAGCGAGATCCACCGTTTGTCTTACTCTCATGTTTGTACGATGCCTTTGTTTTGCAAATTGTCAACGCTCCTGACAATTTGCACGGATGGCCCCGATCTCATCAGATTTTATGTTGCGAACACCCTGAAAAATCTTTTGCCTTTAAGTCTATCTAAACACTAAAATTTTGGTAGACAAAACAAGTTTTATGCTATATATTTGTAAACATAAGGAGAAATTTCTATGCCTTTACCTTTTGGCCAGAGGCTCAAGGCTGCCAGGGTCATGGCGGGGCTATCCATGGACGATCTCGTCAAGCGGATGGAGGGTAGAATATCCAAACAGGCCATAAGCAAGTATGAAAATGGCCTCATGATGCCCGACAGTTCTGTACTCATCGCCCTTGCCGAAGCACTCGGCGTCGGAGTAGATTATTTTTTCTCGGAAAGCAGGCTTGTAGTTGAAGGCATCAATTTCAGGAAAAGAGCTTCGCTTGGCAAAAAACGCAAGGACTCACTTCTTGCAAAGGTAAAGGATGGTCTTGAACGTTATGTCGAGCTTGAATCGTTTTACCCTGATGCTCCAGTATTCAGCAATCCATTCGAAAGTCGGACTATATCATGCAAGGATGATATAGAGTCTGCTGCTTTTTCCTTACGACAGGCATGGGGTGCGGGAGAAGCTGCCCCGGTCGCCCATGTTGTGGACCTACTTGAGGAACACGGCATAAAAGTAATGGAATTCGCGGAAGACGACTCCTTCGACGGGCTCTCAGGGCTTGTCAATGGTAGCCCTTTTATCGTACTGAACGCGAACATGCCCGCCGACAGGAAGCGCCTCACCGCGCTCCATGAACTGGCACACCTCTACCTCAGTTTCAACCCCTCTTTGAGCGAATCTGAAAAGGAAAAACTCTGTCATTCCTTTGGCGGAGCCTTCTTGTTACCCAAAAACGTCCTCGAACACGAGCTCGGAACCAAACGTTCCGAAATTTCGTTGTTCGAGCTTGCCTCGTTGAAAGAACAATATGGCATCTCCATGCAGGCAATCATGTACCGCGCCGTATCCTGCTGCATCATAAGTCACTATGCATACGAGCAATTCAGCGTGATGATCAGCGCCAAAGGCTGGCGGAAAGTTGAACCTGTTTCCTACCCTGTGCCGGAAGAGCCACAGCGTTTTAAACAACTCCTTCACAGAGCGCTGTCAGAAAATCTTATCTCTGTCTCAAAAGCGGCATATCTCGGCGGAATGTCGATTGGCGAGCTGCAACGCGAACAGGCACTGGAAGATGCGCCTTCTCATTCATGATGCGGAAAAATATCAGACTGCCCGCTGAACAGTGCAATGCCTTACCCTGTAAGTAAGCACCTCATCAGTAATGCCAATTTAACCGGTGACAAGGAACGTAATGCCTCATCATAAAATCTGATATGATGTGACCTTTGTCAAGGTTTATTTTCTTTAACTATACAAAAAAACCTCCCAAAATATTGAACGAAGAAAGGGATTGATAGACAGGAAATCAGTTTTCGGCATTTGACCATTCTGATATACGCATATTGGTTAATGCAGGCCAATGGTCCGCCTAAAGCTCTTTCTGTCTAAAAACGTGAATCCCCTCCGCTTTTTTTCGGGTATTTTTCATCTCCAACGGGATAGGTCTGCCCAACGATACGTTCCAAACCATGGTTTGTCGCGTAAAGCGAAATATTCCACGAGAACTTTCTTCATTTCAGCTTATGAACTCTGATGAGGAATTTTAAAATTTCATAGATTAAAGCAAAATTGGCATTTTTGGGACAGGCTCTATTTATTACATGCCTACACAAATCGTAATAATGTCATACTTATTAAGGAATTAGCTGAAATTTATGGCGAAGTCCAAATTAAGGAGAAACAGCCTCCCTTACAATCAGAAATCTACAAAAGAACATGCTTCAGAAAAAATATGTATTTCACCTAAAGATCCCAATAAATCGATGCGCCACGATGGGCGGATGAGGTCATCTTTCGGTAAAGCGCAAGATAGCCTGTCGCCGGTTTGACTAATGGTTTCCAATCCTTCTTGCGTTTTTCCAACTCCTCATTACTGATATCAACAATGAGTGATCGGTTCTCAATGTCGATATATACCATATCGCCATTCTGGATAAAGGCGATGGGTCCCCCATCATACGCTTCTGGACTGACATGCCCGATCGCCAACCCACCTGTAGCTCCGGAGAAACGTCCATCGGAAACCAATGCTATATCGCTGCCCATCTTCTTACCCAAGACTGCGGCCATGAAGGTTTCCATATGAGGCATTCCTGGAGACCCTTTCGGGCCTTCATACCGTATAACAACAACATCACCAGCTACAATTTTGTCGTCGAGCATCGCTTGCCATGCATCATCCTGCGACTCATAGACCTTTGCGGGTCCACTGAACTTCAAAAGCCCGCGGGGAATTGCTGCAAACTTCACGATGCAGCTTTCCAGCGCAATGTTTCCCTTCAACACAGCTAATCCTCCGTGCGGGTGAATCGGATCAGCACAGGATCTGATGACACTCCGCTCCAAACTTCTGCTCCCTAGTGCCATGTCTGCCACGGTCCCGAACATACCTTTCGCAGTACCAATAATTTTCTTCGCCTCCAACAATTCACCGACAACCGCATTCAGCCCCCCAGCACGGTCAAAATCTTCCATGGTGTATGTTTTATGATTCGGATAGATTGCACTGATCCATGGTACATCGGCACTAATCTCATCGAAGAATTCGGGGTTAATGTCGATGCCTGCCATTCGCGCTATGGCTGGAATATGGAGAATTGAGTTCGTCGAACCACCGGTGGCCATCATATACCGAACGATGTTTTCAAAATTATCGTGGGTAATCATGTCGAGCGGTCTAATCTCCTCCTGCACCAGTTGCACTAGCCTACGGGCAGCTTGCCTACCGAGCATATGCCATTTCTCGGTTTGGCTGCGTACGCTTGCATTCCCAAACGGCGAAAACCCAAGGAGTTCAGCTGCAGCGCACATGGTATTCGCAGTACCCATAAATGGGCAGGCACCCGGTGTAGGACATGCCGAACGCACAATCGCCTTATAGTCTTCCTTAGAAATCTTGCCCCCCTGGTATGCAGCATATGCTTGCTTGGTATGCGTGAGCGTAATCATTTCGCCGTTATAGTGCCCGGCGGCCATATACCCACCAGTGAACATTACCGTCGGGATGTTCACCTTCAGAGCTCCCATGAGCATTCCGGGAACAACCTTGTCGCATGTGCCAAGGAGCAGCATGCCTTCAAGCATATTTAATTCCGCAAGCGTCTCAACCTCTGTTGATACCAAGTCACGAGAGGGCAATGTATACCGATCACCAGGTGTGTTCGAACAAATACCATCACAAATACCGCTTATCGGCAACTCCAAGGCCAAGCCTCCCGCTTTGTAGATCTCCTCTTTCAGTTCAGCGATAACATCTTTGAACGGGAAATGCCCTGGATTCATTTCATTCCAAGCATTCAGGATTCCAATAATCGGACGCTTCGCATCCTTTTCAGTGATGCCCATAGCATAGAGCAATGCATTCCTATGGTCGAGCGATTCCTCATTCCATGTTCGAATCATATTCAATCCCCTTGGTATTCCATAGTGCACAATTAACATCTAGGGAATGCAAGATACTATTCGAAACCATCGGAACTCGTAGGTTTCTTTGCCTTACATTTCCTCTCCGATCCGGACATACCCTTTCGGATGATGATATTTGCAAAACGGGCAGAATCACTGGTTGCAACAACAGCGAACGCTCGTGATGCACGGTCATAGAAATCCTGCCGGTCCAAATATCCGATTGAAACAGGTGAGCCATGCGCTGCATCCAAAATTGCTTGATACTCTCCAACGATATCCCCTGTATAGTCGGAATTGGAAGGAATACGCATCAGATAAACAAGATGCTCAACCACGTAATCGATCGGAAAGTAATGCAATATGGCAGGGAGCAACTGTGAAATGGTCACTCCATTATATACAACCAAATGATCTGCAAGCGAAACGGCAGGGAAATTGCGGTCAGCAAACACTATCTCGTCTCCATGACCCATCTGCATCATTACCGACATGAGTTCTGCCGAAATCAACGGATCTATATGTTTCAATACCATGATTCATATTCCTTTTTTTATTCGCTGCATTACATCAGCAGATTCGGTATCGTCATCACCAGAGCAGGTATGTAAGTAATCAGCAAGAGTACAACGATCATGGCCAAGAGGAAGGGGATGAACGCCTTCACTACATAGCTGATCGAGCATTTTGCAATACCGCAGGAAATGAACAGGCAGACACCCACGGGCGGGGTGAAAAGACCAATCGCAAGATTGACGACCATAATGACACCGAAGTGTACAGGATCAAGGCCCAGACTGGTTGCGATCGGCAGTAATATCGGTGTAAAAATGATAACTGCTGGGCTTAAATCCAACCAGGTGCCAACGAAAAGCAGCAGTGCATTCATGATCAGAAGAAGAACGAACCTGTTAGTCGTAATGCCCGTGATCAGGTCTCCAATCATTGCGGGAACACCCTGTTGCGCGAAAAGCCATGCCAAGGATGATGCTGTTGCAATCATCAAGGCCACTTGTCCAGTTGTCAGGGCAACCTCAGCAAGCATTTTCGGGATATCACGGAACCTTAATTCCTTATAATAAAACTTACCGAGAAGGAAAGAATACAGCGCAGCAACACCTGCCGCTTCGGTTGGAGTGAAGACTCCTCCGACGATTCCCCCGAGAATGATGATCACCGTCAACAAAGCTGGGATACCCTTGAGGGTGATCTTGATGCTCTCCCTGATTCCAACAAACTTGTCACTCGGGTAATTTTTCCTATGGGCCAAGATTCCTGATACGATCATCAGAGCCACACCGGTCAATATTCCAGGTATAATGCCACCAAGAAAAAGTTTTCCGATGGAGGCTCCTGAAGATGCACCATATACAACCATAGGAATCGAAGGAGGAATCATGACCCCGATCGTGGAAGAAGTCGCAGTAACAGCAACGGAGAAATCCTTGTCAAACCCCCGTTCCTCCATTGCCGGAATGAGGATTGCACCGATAGAGGCGGTATCGGAAGCTGCCGAGCCTGTAATACCGGCAAAGAACATACTTGCCACGATATTGACATAGGCAAGTCCCCCCTTGAAATATCCGACAAGCACTTTGGACATTGCAATGAGATCATTGGTAATCCCTCCAAGTGCCATGAACCGACCGGTTAGAATGAAAAGGGGCACAGCAATCAAGGTAAATGTATCCAATCCCGTGAACATCCGTTGGACAAAGATCATCATCGGTACATCGGAAGCCCAAGCAATACCCCCAACGGTTGCCAGCGCAGTGCAGATTGCGATCGGGACATTGAATATCATCAGTCCGATCATGATGATGAAAACGATGGCGGCTATCATATATCTACATCTCTTTTGAGCGTTTCCACAACCGGAATATGCGATGCATGGTCACCCTTAAGGTGTAACAACAACTCATGAACGCTCAGGATCAAATACAGCATCCCGCTGATCGGCAATACACTATAGATGTATTTCATTTGGACACGCATGATCGGCGATTTTTGCTGTCCTACGATTCCCAAGAGCTTATAACCGTAGTATGCCAACAATGATGCAAAAAGGATTTGCATTGAATACACGAAAATACGGTTCACAAACTGGTTCTTCGGTTTCATCTTTCTTTCAAGGTAATCGATACCTAAATGCATTTTTTTATGCATGGTCAACACACTTCCAATAAAACAGTACCAAATGAAAGCGAATCGGGCTAATTCATCGGTCCATGAGAATGGAACCTTGAAGAATAGACGGGTAAATATCTGAATCAAGACGGCTGTGATGAGCACTACACCTATCAGCCGTACAATATACTCAATGATGTAGTCATACAGGACGTGGACGAACTTCTCCATTTCCCATCTCCTTCGTTTAGAAAAGACATGAGGGAACGGAACAATCCGCTCCCCCATGGTCATATCAAGCGATTACTTCAAAAATGTGTCGATGATGTCACCACCAATCTCATCTCGATATTGGTTGTAGATGGGAGCGACAGCGGCAATAAAGGAAGACTTGTCAGTGATGTCATTGACCTTCATACCTAGTTCAGTCAGTTTCGCAAGGGTAGCATTCTCGCTCTCTGAGTCAAGCTTGGTTGCGAACTCTCCAGCTTCCTTACCTGCATCGACAAGCACTTGCTGAATATCTGCGGGAAGTTTGTCAAAATACTTCTTGTCGAACGCTATGATGTTCGGAGTGATGTTATGGGCGGTGAGTGATACATACTTGGTTACTTCGTACTCTTTCTCGGAAAGAATGATACCAACCGAGTTTTCTGCCCCATCAACTACTCCAGTCTGCAAAGCCATATACCTTTCTGCAGCGGAAATGGGTACTGGAATCGCACCAAGTAGTTGAAAGGTTCTAACCATAACTGGGCTTTCCATGACACGGATTTTCATACCCTTGAAATCAGCTGCAGTTTGGATGGGTTTGCGAGAATTGTAGACATGCCGGGGGGACCGAATCATCCAACCGAGTATCTTCAAGCCGGTGCTCTTCTCCAATGATGCAGAGAGTTTAGCATCAAGACCATCAGCAAGGACCTTCTGCAGGTGTTCTACATTCTTGGAGAGGTACGGCAGATCGAATACCATGAACTTCGAATCAAAACCGGAAAGGACTGCAGTGTTGATTTCAGCTGCCTGAATGCTTCCCATCTGCATCTGCTCGATATAGTCTCGATGGGAACCAAGCTGCGCGCTATGAAATACTTGGACATCGACACGACCATTTGTCCTTTCTTCGACGAGTTTTTCGAACTCGAAGAATGCCTTTACACAATTGTCCTCCGGGTTGGACGGGTTGGCCATCTTGATGACGTACTGTCCTTTTGCATCAGCCGCAGGAGTTTTCTTCCCACCTTGTGCGAATACCGCAGATGTAAACAGAGCCAACACCATCAGAATCACAAGCATTTTCTTCATGTTTTATCCTCCTTTTTGGATCAGTGACAGATATCCATCACTTTCTATGAACATACATGTATTGCTACATGTTGAATTGAGTATAGCATGGGTTTTCTACGACTGCAATACATTTTTTAAAAATAATAAGCAGCAAGCAAACATGAATTATTCTATTATTTTTTATCCAGCTTATTAAATGAAATAGTATTATCATAAAAAACCCATATCCGTTCAATGAATTTGCATCTGAAGTTCCCCAACCATGTAACCATCTCTCTAAGCACCAGTCAAGATTTTGCTAGTAAAATTTTATTGACTTTTCATTTATTTAATGTAAGTATATAAACAACAGGTTTGCAATATGTAGCACTACTGGTATAATAGTACTACAAAGACTATTAACAGAGCAATTTTGGAGGCTGAAAGCTATGTGGGAAATGGTAAACAATAGAAGGATATTGTTCGGTGAAAACCGAGTGGATGAAATACCGAGTATCTTGAAATGGTACGGACTGAAGAAAGTATTCTTCGTTTCAGGTAACTCCAACCCTGCTCTTCGAGAACGTATCTGTAATGCACTGGAGACCGCGGGTATAGGATACTATGTATACCATGATATACAGAGTGAGCCGGATCTTAAAGTAGTCAATGCAGGACGAGACCGCTTTGTTAAAGAAAAGTGTGATTGCACCCTCGCAGTCGGTGGTGGAAGTATCATTGATGCCGCCAAAACAATTGGGATGTTGGTTACGAATGGTGGACTTGCAGAGGACTATCAAATGAACGGACGGGCGGTCACCCAACTGCCGCCTTTCTTCATAGCTGTTCCTACAACTGCTGGTACTGGTGCAGAAGCTACGAAAGTTGCAGTGATAAAGAACAACTACAATGGCTTGAAGAAAAGTATCTATCATACAACCATGATTGCTGACGTTGCTATTTTGGATCCTGTGGTAACCATGGGAATGCCCAAACTACTTACTGCGGCAACCGGTATGGACGCATTGAGCCATGCCATTGAATCTTATGTTTCGCTTGATGCAACACCGATCAGCGAGATGTACGGATTGCAAGCTATTCGCCTGATCAAGAAGTCTTTGGAACGTGCTTGTGAGCATCCCGATGATGTTGAAGCACGAGCAAATATGCTCATCGCCAGTTATTTTGGGGGTTGTGCAATTTCCGCTGGGATCGGTATCGCCCATATCATGGCACAACCGATCGGTGCAATGTACAACATCCCACATGGGGATGCCTGCTCAATCTTTCTCCCCTTGGCAATGGAGTTCAATTTCGAATATGCTACGAAAAAATATGCTGATATTGCAAACGCTCTTGATGTAGCGGTATATGGGGACAGTGCCCGGAACAACGCGCTACGGGCAATAGAGGAAGTTAAACGTCTTCGGGCAAGTATTGGAGCTCCTACTTCTTTACAAGCCTATCTCAAAGGAGAAAAGCCCGATTTGAATTGTATGGTGGAAACAGTAAAGAAAACCACAGGACATATTATATGCAATCCAAGGAAGGTGGACGAAAAGGTATATACATACATTTTCAATCTTGCAATATAACTTACTACACGATAAGGTTTCATAGAGGAGTTTTTAACAGTGGGCACTACAAAATTATTATATGAGATTGTCTATGATACGCTGAAAACCCAAATACTCTCGGGAGCCTTTCAAGAAGGGGATTTGCTTCCATCGGAACGGGAAATCGGGGAGCAGCATAATGTGGACCGGACTACGGTTCGCAAGGCACTTAAAATGCTAGTAGATGACCAGCTAGTCGTAAAACAAGCTGGAATCGGTACAAAAGTATGTCGCGGGGGGAAAAATGCTCAGCACAAAGGCCAGGAAGAATCATCTGTGCGAAACAGCTTGAATGGTAACATAGGTTTTTTCCTTCCTCCTTCTGTGCATCGTACCGACCGAATAAGCCAACCCTTCTACTCCACCCTTTTCTATCACACTGAACGGGAATGCAGTGCTCATGGGTACAATTGCCTCTATTCAACATTGGATGAGCACGATGATTTTTCCATTGTCCTGCAACGCCAGCACTTCAATGGAATCATTTTTGTCACTAATACAGCCGACAAATTCATTCAGATGTCCATCGATGCGAACATCCCCTGTGTATTGGTGAATGAGTATAACCCGAAACTTCTCTCCTACTTGCCGGACAATATAAATGGGATGATTCAGATATGTGATTACCTGATAGAGCTTGGGCATCGCAAATTTGCATTGATCACCGGCATCAACACCTATTTGACTTCCCAGGAGAGAATGATAGGGTGTACTTATTCGTTTTCGAAGAATCAGATCGATTCGCCATACATTGCCAGTTGTGACTGGGAACCCGATACGGCATACCGTATTGCCAAGGAACTATTGAGCACAGCAGATCCTATGCCTACGGCAATTATCGGCTTCAACGACAATATCGCTATCGGCTGTCTCCGGGCTGCAAGCGAATTGGGATTGCGGGTTCCAGAGGATATCTCAATCGTCGGATTCGATGACATCGAGCAAAGTCGGTATGCAATACCCGCGATCACGACTGTTCATTCCGGCATTAAAGAGTTGGCCCAAGCAACCATTAACGGACTCTTGTTTCAGATAGCTAACCCAAATTTCAATATACCGATGCGTTGCTATGTACCATGCTCACTGGTGATACGGGAATCCACAGCCAAACCTTCAAAAAAATCCTGAGAATGATAAGGACCCCAACATGACACACATAGAAACATTGCTGCTCAATTGTTCGCATTTCCATCCCGACACGACCGAATTGGAAAAACTTGCGAAGTCATTTCCACAACTTCGGGTAACCGTTGCTGAGGAAACATCCTATACCATCGAGCAATTGGCGAGAGCACAGATAGTTGTCGGTTTCCCAAGGCCTGAGGATTTACCGAAAGCAAAAAATCTATCTTGGTTGCAAACCCCTAGCGCCGGAGTTGGGGCGTATACCAACAAGACTCTCTATCAGAACGAGAGCATCCTGCTTACCAGCGCAGTCGGTACATACGGAAAACAGATCGCCGACCATGTACTGGGGATGATCATCGCTTTCAACCATAATTTCTTTTTATATCACCGTCAGATGGAAACACAACACTGGGAACGATATTTCCCAACCAGTGATATCTGGGAGAGCACCATACTTCTGATCGGGTTCGGGGATATCGGCAAAAACATTGCCATTAGAGCCAAGGCTCATGGCATGCAGGTAATTGCCGTAAAACGAACAATGTCAGAAAAAACGCAGTACGTTGATGAAGTATATACCTCGGAATCTCTGGACGATCTGCTTCCCAGGGCCGATTACGTAGTCCTCTGTGTTGCCTCGACTCCCCAGACAGAGAATATTTTTGATGCTCGACGTATCGGATATATGAAGAAAGGATCATACCTGATCAATGTCGCACGTGGTGCATTGGTAGACCAAGAAGCTATGATACAGGCTCTGGAAAATGGAAATCTTGCAGGTGCAGGATTGGATGTGACCGAACCGGAACCACTTCCCCCAGAGAATGCACTCTGGAGGATGCCCAATGTCTTCATCACCCCGCACGCAAGCGGAATGTCATTGAGCGACTCACACCAAGTCTTCAATATCTTCTTCGAGAATCTGCGGCAGTATTTCAGTGGTGGAACAATGAGGAATCTGGTTGACTTCGACCTTGGGTATTGATCGGTAACGTTTCCTACACAGGGTGCTGTGTCCTGAATTACAGCGAACCTCTCTATACCGATTGGGAAAAGATTTTGATGGAACTACAAATAGGAACTACAAGGAAAGTACGCAGCAGCTCGTCTTTTTTACCCTTATGTTGAGCCCGAACTTCACCACCAATAATGCAGAAATATCCTATAAAATATAAATGAACATACCTCGCATTGGCTTACGAGTTGCTGCCTACGCTGACGTCGGCCTGTTTGATGCACAGCAAGCTGAAGACCTTTGCCTGACGGTAGGGGTAGAGAACATGGTAAAGCTGCCGCCTTTGAGCTGGCGTTGTAAAGTCCGTAATACTGGGATTTTAGCAACTTGCTACATTACAGGCTATCAATACTTCCGCAGCATCTTTAAATTGATGGTTTCGAGTAGAAGCGTCGCCTGTCGTATCGCGATATTGCAGCTGGACAAACGCGCAACTCTCACGGAACCGTGCTTGCGAATTTCCCGCACACGGCTCTTCAACGGTATTCACTTCAATAGCCCCATAGAGAGTATACAGGTTGTGATATAGGCGCTGCTTAGGAAGCTCGTGAAGCTTGAGGTATTCGGAAAAGGCGGACCAGTTCATACTGTGCTTCTGGCTCCGTCGATTTATCCACTTGAATACCATCCGTATCGTTAAACGGTAGTACGCCCCGATGCTTCTTGAATTGCCGCTGACCCCGTAGTAGCGAAAATGCCCCAAAAGTTTCGCCTTGAGCACGGGCCACCATTCCTGTATGGGGGTGGTTCTAACGCTCTTCAGCCAGAGGTTCATTTCCTTGAGCTTCGTGACCATCTTCTTGCGATCCGTTTTCCGTCCCAACTTGAAAAAGCCCTTTCTGGTCCTGTCCACATAGTGGGTAAAACCGAGGAAATTGAACGTCGCAGGCTTTTCGCCCCGTTTCTTTGCGTTGGTCCCGGCATAGCGCCCGAACTCGATGATCCTCGTCTTATCCGCCGCAAGTTCCAGATTAAACTTCAAAAGCCGTCTCTTGAGTGCTTCGAGTATCCGCTCCGCCTCGTTCTTGTACTGGACACAGATCACGAAGTCGTCGGCATATCGCACGATCTCCACAACTCCACGGCATCGGGGTTTCACCACCCGCTCGACCCACAGGTCCAGCGCATAGTGCAGGTAGATGTTCGCGAGTATCGGGGAGACTATGCCGCCCTGCGGCGTCCCCTTGTCGCTCGCGTTGAATTTCCCTTCCTCCATGTAGCCGTTCTTGAGAAACCGCGCGATCAGGCGCAGCAGGTTTGGGTCGCTTATCCTGTGCCCCAGGAACTTCAGCATCCATGCGTGATCGACATTCTCGAAAAATCCTTTGATGTCCGCGTCGATCACATGGTTGATCGGCTTCGTCATGATGACCGTATTGAGCCGCTCAATCGCCTGGTGACAGTTCCTTGAGGGGCGGAACCCGTACGAGAAATCCAGAAAGTCGCCTTCATAGATCGCTTCCAGTATCCTAGCTATTCCCATCTGGACGATCTTGTCTTCCGTCGATGGGATGCCCAATGGCCGCAGTTTCCCGTTCGCCTTGGGTATATAGGCCCTTCTGACCGGTTGCGGGTGATAGGCTTGCCTCTTCATCCTCGCTACGAGATCCTTCAGGTTTTTGTCGAGGGTCCGTCCGTATTCTTCTATTCCGATCCCGTCGATCCCCGTTGCTTTCCCTTCCTTCAGCATGAAGAAACACTCTTTCAGATTCGCTTCGTTTAGTAGATAGGTCACATTGTTAATCTTACACCTGTCGTCTCTCCTTGCTATTTCGGCTATGAGGTTCAGTTTTGTCTGCATGGTCTCTCCGTCTCTTGTCCGGTCCACGTTTCCCCTCCCCTCTGCACACCGCTGCCAGTCCCTTCGAGTAGGATCGCTCTCTCACGGGCCGTTACCCCGCTACTCCTCTACTATGGACCGGTCCGACTCCCGCATGGCCGTTTCCGCTCCCTCTCCTCTTCGGATTGTCGGCGAATACCCCGTTCCCCGGGGAACCCTACGGGCCTCCCAAGTTCCTGTGATGTCCTTTCGTAGCCATACCGCGGCCTTAGACCCCGGAAGAGAGAAGCTCATCTTGCCGTGTCGATGCGCTTCTTGTTGCCTTCCAGCATTTCAACACTGTCGGCCTCTTCGAGTAGAGTATTTCGGGGCTCAATACCTTCACTCGCGTTGCGGTCTGGTTACTCCCTTCAAGCGGCTTCACCATTTCCCGTTACCGGTCATGGTGCGCTGTTGGTGTCAGGCGGTCGGCTCGACCTTACCTGCTCCGGACTTTAACCGGCAAGAAATCACAAGCTTTCTTGGCGCACTGGAATAACTCATCAAGACTTTCGTCGCACGAATCGGCTACCTGGACGAGTTCCTCGACCGATATCCCCACCCCCTGGCACATTTCCGCCAAGAAACCAAACGCCTGACCAACAAGGCACAGGCACAACGACGGACGCTGAGCGTCTCGCTGGATGATCACTTCTCTTTCGGTACAGGGATCAGTTGCAAAGCAGGCATCGTGGTGGGAGAAGCGGACCGGAGAGCGCATTCCCGTACCGACCATGGTCAAAAGCCTTAGGAAGGCTCATCTGGTGCAGCTCGAAGATGAAACCTTTGTCAATGCCTACTGCGACAATGCCATCGAGGCAATCGGGAAGGCGTTTGCGTTGGATTTGACCAAGAAGTATTACACCAAGGGAGAGCTCAAGGCGCTGCGAGGGAAGACGGCGAAGGGAAGGTGACATGGAACAATAGAAATTTCCGACATGATTGTGTAATGTATTCTATAGCAATATTTTATATTAATTTCTTAGCATTTTATCTGCGGAAAAGGGGATGAATCATGGAGCGACTCTACGATTCTTCGATATTGCACTTTATGCTCGCGGTACGATTCGAGAGCCTCGATTGCCTGGACAGTGTTCTCGTACAGATCCACGAGATACGGAGATAACGAAGCATCCATCTGGATCGATTCGCTCCGGGCAAGCGCCGATAGAATCACGAACCGGCCATATCACCCCTGCAATAATCCTGTCGCGGACATTCTTGAAACAGTCGCCCGGGCGCTCCTGAAATGAGATGAGAATTTTGCCTTTCAGGATAAAACTTATCTATAGTTCCCGGGTAGTTTTTCTAATTACAAATCGTCCCGTCGCGGAATTGATTTTGGGCAGTTTATATTGAACAGCTTGTAGATATCGTTCACCTTCTTTACTGCTTCCTGAGGTATGATATCGTGGTCAAATACCTTGCATTTCTGGTTCCTCAAAGCCAGAAAGACACTCATCGAATTGAACGGCGTATCGTTCAAATCCTGCTGTAGCATTTTAACAATTACTGAGGCGATGAAAGTGAGGATTAAATGTCCCCTGAATGTTTGTTCAGTATGAACCTTGAGAGGGAGCATGCCCGCATAGTTTTTTCCGATGTCGAAAATCTGTTCAATCTGCTGCCGCATGTAATACGTTGGCAAGATTTTTTCTTTTTCGATCGGCCTGTTGGAGAAAAGAACGAACACGCCTTTATCCTGGAGTTCATCATATACCTGTTCGAGATCGAGGTTGTGTGCTGATGCCCTGGCAAAAACCTTTTCAGTTTCAAAACCTTTCATGGAAATATCCAGACACACATACGCATACCCTGTATATCCTTCGATAATCTCACATTCGACCTGTTTGATAAAAGCATAGCGCGAGTTGTACGAAACAAGATTTTCTTTGGCTTCTATGGTCGGTATATGTTCTGTGACCAACGTTTTATAGAGCCTTAGGTTTTCTTTCATTCTGGAAAGGAAAGAAATATTGTGTGCATAGAGATCTCTGATGTTTTTTTCATCAAGGTACCCGGCATCGAGAATGGCGAAATTAATATTGATACGGAAAGCCTTTAGCTCAAGCAGAGTCGTGATGAGCGTTGAAATGTCAATCACATTTCCTGGGCAATACCTGAAATAAAGAGGTAGGTTTGTCTCCTGTTGTACGACATAGATGAGCCGCACCTCATTGGAAATCTTGCCGTTGTGGCTGCTTACTGCGGTCAATGGAAAGTGGATGCTGTTTGGCAAACCAGTGCTGTCAATGAGTATATCCGTACCTTCAGTCCGGTTGGCAAGGAACTTGAAATACTCAGTGA